>Ga0247831_1000182_pt1 | contig 141726 bp, 135 predicted proteins | sample LaCruzMarch2015__9_FD_192406 | JGI IMG/M metagenome (GOLD analysis project Ga0247831, IMG submission 192406) | Freshwater microbial communities from meromictic Lake La Cruz, Castile-La Mancha, Spain - LaCruzMarch2015_1m | ecosystem: Environmental > Aquatic > Freshwater > Lake | place: Spain... | reverse complement strand
CGAACGGCTCGAAGAACGCCCATTCTTCGTCCGACATCAACCCGCGAACCAACGCCGCTCTCCGCAAAGAACAGCCTTGAACCAGTCAGCTGCTGATTTGGGAATCCTCTTTGTCCACACGGCCTAGTACGGATTTCGTCATCAAATAAAATGGCTCACAGGCACTCTTATGCGATCCCATCGTCACTCGTGTACATCTCGTACACGTCGACTGTCAGGCAGCAATCCGTCAGGACATTTTTGTCTTATGCCGCGATACGCAGCAACAACTCTGCCCGTGAGCCTGAACTCCTATTACAGGATATCGTAGAGCATGCAAGACGTCGCCGACGTCCGGTTTGGGCCACGAGCCGACCTGCACACCTGGCCCCGGAAGGGGGGGCAACGACCTCAGTTCCCCTCCTGCAACTCCCGCAACGCCTTGAGCCGGTCTGACACGGCGCCTTCGGGTGGGCGGGCGTTGGGGCCGCGGACGGGGACGAACTGGTCGGGTTCGGGTTCGGCGAAGCGCTGGACGCGGTCGAGGAGGCTCTCCTCGCTGTCTGGGAGGCCGTTGCCTTCGAGGGCGTAGACGAGGCGCGAGACGTCGGACGCGATGTCGTTGAGACGCTCGCGCAGGTGCGACTGCTCGATGCGGTCGGTGTCCCAATCGGCCATGACGGTCTGCTCGACGCCGGCGACCTTGCCGCGGAGCTTTTCCATCTCTTCCTCGATGCCGAGCTTTTCGGCGAGCAGCATGTCGTGCTTCTGCTCGCCGTCCTCAACGATCCTGGTGGTCTCGGCGAGGATGACGGAGACGCGGCTCTCGGCATCGGCAACGCGGGCCTCGGCCTCGACCAGTTCGGTCTGCCGGTCGGTGTGGCCATCGTCCTGCTTTGCGAGCTTGTCACGCAGGCCGGCGGCGCTGGCGGTGACTTCGGCGTGACGGCGGTCGGCGCTTTCGAGCTGGGTGATGAGGGTGCGGTTCTGGTTCTCGAGGAACTCGGACCGCCTTGCCTCCACTTCGAGGCGGCTCAGCACGTCCTCGATGTCGCGGTTGTAGTCGCCGGTGAGCGAGCGGCCATCGAGGGCGAAGGCGCGCGGGGCGTTGCCGCGGATCACCTCGCGGGCGGCATCGAGCTGGCTGGCTTTTTCGCCCAGTTCGCGGTCGCGCATGCGCAGCTTCTGGGCGAGGTCGGCGCCTTCCTTTTCGAGTTCGAGGATGCGGCGGCGGGCCTCGGCCTCGCGTTCCTCGAGTTCGCGGACGATCTGCAGGTGGTTGTCGCGCTCGCCCTTGATGCCGCCGAGTTCGGATTTCTTGCGGTTGATGTCGCGCAGCTGATCGGCGAGGCGACGGCGCAGGGCCTCGACGTTCATTTCGAGGCGGCGGGTGGAGAGGGCGAATTCGGCGCGGAGCTGGTCCTTGTCGGCGCGGAACTCCGCCATGGTCATGGGCGTCGCCGCTTCGATGCGCTTCTTGGTGAGACGCACGGCACGACGCCAGACAGCGGGCATGACGATCAGCGCGACGAGCCCGGAAACGAGCAGGCCGAGCACGAAATACATAATGTTTTCAATGACCATCACAGAACTCCGCTACCGGGAATTGCCGGTCCGGGTGAACGCGCCCCGACAATGGCAGCGAAGGAGGCGCCCATCCATCCCTGCCATGCGGTAACCTTACCTCAGATCAGGGGGGCGGGGGTAGGGGCGCGGCATCCGCAATTGATCGCGAGATTGCCACGGCGATGAACGGCGATGAACGGGGGGACGTGCAAGATCCCCCCACCCTAGCTTCGCTAGGCCGTTGGCCAAGCTGCGCTACCCTCCCCACAAGGGGGAGGGAGACCTGTGGCAGGGCGGGAAGCAACATGGTCTCTCTCTCCCCCTTGTGGGGAGGGTAGCAAAGCTCGTCGCGGAGAGACGTAGCGGCGCTTGGGTGGGGATATGCCGCCCTCAGAAGGGATTCCAGGTGGGTTCCTGGGTGAACTTCAGGTAGCCGACGTTGACGCCGAGGCGGGCGCCGACGCCGGAGCGGATGGGGACCATGACGACGTCGCCATACTTGAGCACCGTCATGCCGAGGCCGCCGATGCCGTAGGCCGAGCCATCGACGCCGGGGTAGCGGCCGAAGACGTCGGACACCGAGTTGAGGTTGTAGATCAGCATCATGACCTTCGAGCCATCGCCGCCGAAATCGAAGCCGAGCGTGGGGCCCTGCCAGTAGAGCGGGTGCTCGCCCTGGTTGCGGGTATACATCCGGCCCTCGCCGTAGCGGGCGCCGGCGAAGATGGCGCCCGAGCCCTCCTCGCCGAGGATATAGGCGTTGGGCAGCCCGAACTGGCTGACGGCCCGCTCCACCAGCGAGGCGAGGCCCTGGGCGACGCCGCCGAAGAACTCGCCGCCGGTATCGATCAGTTCGTCACCCGAGAAGGTGTCGGAGACCGAACCCTGCTGCTGGGCCTGCACCAGGGTTGGGGTGAGAACCAGCGTCGCGGCGGTCATCAGCACGAAAGTCGCGAGGATGATGTAGACCATGCGGTCGAGCATGAAGTGCACTCCGGTCTGGATCGGCGTCCATTTACGCGCTGCTTACCCTGTCGCGGATAAGCTGACGCTGAGGACCACCTGAGAAGAGCTCAGGCTAGGCCTTCATGGCGGCAATGATGCGGCAAAAGCGTAAACAAAACTTAACCATAACCGTACTGATCGGGGCCGTATTGTGTGCGCTGCCGCTGGCGCCGGCGATGGTGCGCGGCGCGTCGCTGGTGCAGACCATCGTCACCGATCCGCTGAGCGGCGTGGCGATCGACGGCTATGACGCGGTGAGCTTCTTCACCGAGCCCGAGCCGCAGCAGGGCTGGCCCGACTACGAGTATGTCTGGCAGGGGGTGCCGTGGTACTTCGTGTCGGCGGCGAACCGCGACGTGTTCATCCGCAACCCCGACATCTATGCGCCACAGTTCGGCGGCCACTGCGCGACCAGCCTGTCGCGCGGTTTCCTGTCGGACGGCAAGCCGCGGCTCTACGCCATCGAGCAGATGAAGCTCTACCTGTTCTATTCGCTCGCCAACCGCGAGGCCTTCATTTCGACCAGTGCGGTGACGACCACGTCGGCGAACGCCACCTGGTACAAGCTGATGCCGGGCCTGACGGGCGAGGAGCAGAGCTTTGCCGATGCGGTGGCGGACCAGGGTCGCCCGGCCGAAGACGGGCATAGCGAGGCCGAAGCGGGCCACTAGCCGAAGCGGCGCGCCAGCGTTTCCCAGTCCCTGAGCGCCATGGCGATGGCCTGGTGCATGTCCAGGTAGCGGTAGGTGCCGAGGCGGCCGCCGAAGAGCACATCGGGCTCGGCTTCGGCGCGGGCGCGGTAGCGGGCGAGGCGCGCCCGGTCTTCGGCAGTATCGACAGGGTAGAACGGCTCGTCGTCGCCCGTCGCGAAGCGCGGAAACTCGCGGACGATGACGCTCCCATCGGCCGGATAGGGCCGGTCGGGGTAAAGGTGCCGGTATTCGACGATGCGGGTGAACGGCACGCCGGCATCGGGGTAGTTGACGATGGTGGTGCCCTGGTAGTCGCCGACGGTCACGGTTTCGGCCTCGAAGCGGGTGGTGCGCCAGCCGAGGCGGCCTTCGGCGTAGCCGAAATAGCGGTCGATGGGGCCGGTGTAGACCACCGGCAGGCCGGCGGGGGCGGCGTGGCGCAGGTCGAACCAGTCGACGCCGAGGCGAACGGCGATCCTGGGGCTGTCGAACATGCGCTCGAAGATGGCGGTATAGCCATCGACCGGCAGGCCCTGGAAGCGGTCCGAGAAGTAGCGGGTGTCGGTGGTGTAGCGCACCGGCAGGCGGGCAATGGTGGCGGCCGGCAGCAGCCGCGGGTCGGTCTGCCACTGCTTGGCGGTGTAGTCGCGGATGAACGCCTCGTAGAGCGGGCGGCCAATGGAAGCGATCGCCTTGTCCTCAAGGTTGGTCGCGGCCTGCGGATCGAGGCCTTCGGTCTGCCCGGCGATCAGCGCCCGGGCCTCGGCGGGCGACAGGTGGCGGCCGAAGAACTGGCTGATGGTCGCGAGGTTGACCGGCAGCGGATAGAGCTGGCCGCGATGCGAGCTCCATACCCGCAACTGGAAATCGGTGAAGCCGGTGAACCGCTGCAGGTAGTCCCAGACCTCGGCGTTGGGGGTATGAAACAGGTGCGGGCCGTAGCGATGCACCTCGATGCCGGTTTCCGGGTGCACCTCGGTGTAGGCGTTGCCGCCGATGTGATCGCGGCGATCGACAACGAGCGCCCTGAGGCCCCGCGCCGCCGCGCGCTCGGCGATGGTGGCACCGTAGAAGCCGGCGCCGACGACCACCAGGTCGCAGGAATACAGATCGTCCAAAGTTGCCCGCCAGTTCCGAATGGGGCATCCATTCCAGCGCAGTAGTGGCGGACGGGGTCTATGGACGCAATGGGCGGCGCGGGAAAGCGGCATCTGGTGTTGGTGCGGGCAGGCGAAAAGAGCCTGCACCGGCAGTGGCTTGCCGGCGGGGCCGAACGGAGCTGGGACCTGATCGTCTCATGGTACGGCGACGGCGAATACGAACCGCTGGCGGACGAACGGGTGCTGCGGCGCAAGGGCGGCAAGTGGGACGTCATTCACGCCCACTTCGCCGAGATGCCGGAACTGCTCGCCAACTACACGCATTTTTGGCTGCCCGACGATGACATCGCCACCAATGCAGGGGCGATCAATGCGATGTTCGCGTTGATGGAAGCGGAGGGGCTGTCGATCGGACAACCGGCCCTGACGCCGGACAGCTACTTCACCTATCCGCATACACTGGCGGCGCCTTCGTTCCGGCTGCGGTACACATCGCTGGTCGAGGTGATGATGCCGTGCCTGACGCGGGACCGGCTGAGGTGGATACTACCGCACGCGGCCAATACCAGCTCGGGGTTCGGGCTCGACAATGTCTGGGCCCGGCTCGAGGCCGACAATCGCTACAAGGCGGCGATCATCGACGCGGTGCAGATGACGCATACGCGTCCGGTGGGCAAGTTCCTCGCCGGGCGGCTAAAGAGTCGTGGCATCGACCAGCGGGAGGAAGGGCGGCGGCTGCGGGGCCGGTTCGGACACCGGTTTCGGCGCGACTTCCCGTGCTATGGCGGCATCACGGCCGCGGGACGCCCGGTGCGGCAACCGATGACGGCCTGGCTGATGCTCAAGGACTATTCGCGGCAGCGCCGCCGTTTGGTGGAGCCTGACGCCGGGCCACGCTTTCGGCGGTTGTTCAGGTTCTTCTACCGGCCAACCACCCTGGCGCAGCTTACCGAGAATGCCGGGGTCGCGGGGTGATGAGGCTAGGGATGCCGCCCAGTTGCGGCTACGCTGGGCGAAATTGATTCGACCAGCCGGAGACCTGACGAAGAATGGCGGACTTTATCGAGCTCAAGGCGACGGACCTCGCAGCGATGCTGTGTTCGCGCGTGTGCCATGACCTGATCAATCCGGTCGGGGCGATCGGCAACGGGCTCGAAGTGCTGGCGGACCCCACCCAGTCGGCGATGGCCGATGGGGCGCAGGAGCTGATCGTCAACGCGACGCGGCAGGCGCGGGCCAAGCTGGAGTTCGCCCGGCTCGCCTACGGCGCCAGCTCGACCGCCGGCACGGATTTCGACACGCGCGAGTGCGAACGCGTGGCGCGGCTGCTGTTCGAGATCGAGAAGGCCGACCTCGACTGGCAGGTGCCGCTGATCCTCTTGCCCAAGCACAAGGCCAAGCTGATGATGAACATGCTGCTGATCGCCTCGATGGCGGTACCGCGCGGCGGCGTGGTGACGGCAAAGGTCGAAGGGCCGGCCGGCAGCGAGGTGTTCACCTTCATCTCCAAGTCGGACCCGGAGAAGCGGCAGAAGACGCTGATGCCGTCGGGCGCAGAGGGGTTGCTGTCGGGCTCGCCGGAAGGCGGGGTCGATGCGCGGGGCATCCAGCCGTTCTACACCGGCGTGCTCGCCCGCATGACCGACATGGAACTGACGATCGGCGTCGAGGGCGACACGTTCACCTTCACAGCGACGCCGAAGCCGGTTGCCGCAGCGGCCTGATTCAGCGCCTGGCGAGACGAAACACCAGCACCAGCACTGCGATGTGCAAGAGCGCGGCCAGCCCCAGGGTGGCCGCCAGCGGTAGTGCGTCGCCGGCGGGGACCAGCAGCAACTCGCCGATCCAGTAGCTGGGGACGATGCCGCCGAGGTAGCGCCACGGCGCCGGCAGCAGCGCCAGCAACGGCACGATGGCGGCAATGTTGGTCAGCTTGGTGAGCGCCAGCCCTTCCACCTTGTTGCGGGCGAGCGCCGGCAGGATCACGGCGGCGGCGACGGCCTCGGCGCCAACGAGGACGGCGAGGCTGACGATCATGGCAGGCGGCAGCCCCGGCGCGACCAGCACACAGCCATAGACGCAGAACAGCGCAGCCAGCAGTGCCGCCATGGTCGAGCGCCAGGCGAAAATAGCGGCTCGGCCGACCGGGGTCACGGCAATGGCGAGGAGAACGCCGTCGTCGCGATCCTCGAGCAGCAGGAAGCCGACCATCCAGGCGACCAGCATGGCCGGCAGCACCAGCACCATGGGAACCAGCAGGCGGGAGGCTTCGGCCAGGCCGAACTGCGCCGCGGCCACGGCATCGATCGGGCCGGCAAAGGCAGCCAGCCCCGGAGCGATGGCGAGGCACATCACCAGGGCAACGCCGAGGATCGGATCGCGCCAGACGCTCCTTGCGTCGGCAGCGAGCAGGCGACCGACCCGGTGGGGCGCGAAGATCGAACTCACTTGCCGAACTCCTGCCTGAGGTCGCGCTGCGCCAGCCAAACGGCAGCGATCGCGGCGGCAACACTGACGGCCAGCATGATGGCCAGGTCCAGTGGCGCAGCGGCCCCGGCGCCGAGCCCGACCAGCATCAGGCGCAGCTGTGCAATCGCTGGCCAGAGCAGCAGCGGAGCGGGCAGGGGATCAAGGAAAGCGAGGAAGCCCGGAGCGACCAGCGGGGTGAGGAGGGCGCCGGCGCCGACCAGGTAGCCGTTCACGGTCGCGAAGCGCCGGGCGCAGAGCACGCCAAGGCCGACATACATCACCGAGGTCAGGCCTACCGCCAGCAGCACCAGCGGCGCATTGGCGGATTGGTGGCCGACGGCGATCAGCACAATGGAAGCGATCAGCGCCATGGCGGTGAGGGTCACCAGCTTGGAGACGAGGTAGTCGGTGGCGCCGACGGGGCTGGCGGCGAGTGCGAGGCGGACGCCCTCGGAGCGTTCGAGCAGCATCAGGGCGCCGAGGAAGATGAACCCGACACCGGCCGGATCGACGAAGATCAGCAGGGGTGCGACCCATGCCGGCAGCGCCGGACCGGCCGAAAGCAGCAGGGCGGCATAGAGGGCGACGACAACGGCGTAGGCGGCGTAGATGCCGTGTCGATACTGCTGGCGGACATCGTGGAGGAGGAGGGCTGCGACGCGGCTCATGGCGCGCGCCCGGCGGTGGCGGCGATGAACACGTCCTCCAGCGTCGCCTCGAGCGTGTGCAGGGAGACGATACGGCCCGAGCTCAGCAGCTCGAGGAACGCCGGATCGGTCGCAAGGCCATCCATGGCGAACTCGCGATGCGTGATGCCGCTATCGCCTGCGACGGCGACATCGAGCTGGCGGCGCCCATAGCGGCGCATCAACTCGTCCGGCGTGCCCGTGACCGGAATGGCGCCGTGGCTGAGAAAGCCGACGCGGTCGCAGATCTCCGCCGCCTCCGACATGTTGTGCGTGGTGAGGAAGATGGTGCGCCCCTCGGCGCGGAGCCGGCCGACAAGCTCGCGGGTGGCGCGGGCGCGGATGGGGTCCTGGCCGCTGGTCGGCTCGTCGAGGAAGATCAGCTCGGGATCGTGCAGCAGGGCGCGGGCGAGGTTCAGCCGCAGCTTCATGCCCTTGGAGAACTGGTTGACCCGCTGGTCGGCGGCATCGAGCAGGTCGACCCAGCGGAGCACCTCGCGGGGGTCGCGGGTCGGCCGATCGTAGAGCGCCGCGAACAGGCGCAGGTTTTCGAGCGCGGTGAGGCGCAGGTAGACGGCGGGCAGTTCGAAGCTGACGCCGATCCGCTCGTAGAGCTGCCGCCCGATCTTGGCGACGGGCTGGCCGAACAACTCGACCGTGCCGTCGAATTTCGGCTCCAGCCCCATCAGGATACGCTGGGCGGTCGATTTGCCGGCGCCGGACGGGCCGAGCAGGCCATAGACCTCGCCGGGCCGGACATCGAAGCCCAGGCCTTCAAGAGTAGGGTGCGAGGCGCCCGGATAGGCGAAGCGCAGGTTCTGCACGCGGATCATGATACCTCGGACGCACTCGAGGGCGGCGCAGCCTTTCGGGCATCCTAGTATCGGACGGCGCGGGAAGAAAGCAGAGTTGGCCACGGGCAGGCGCCGCGTTTGCGCCGCTTTTGTTCGTGTTCCGCGGGTTCTCGGGCTGCCGCCTGTGCCAAAACGATGCGGTTCCGTAGCACCGGGAAGGAGCGCCGCCGCCAAACCTGCGGAAAATCGTATGCGGGCAGCGCGTTATGGTTGGCAAAGGGTGAATCGATCGCGGCAAATTCCAGGCACTCTCACAACGTGCCCTTAGTCCGGCCCATGCATAGTGAGCCTCACCAGATGCTCAGGAGGCTTGGTTAGAATGGTTGCTAAGTTCATCAACGACGAATCCGGCGCTACCGCCATCGAATACGGCCTGATCGCCGCCCTGATCGCCGTCGGCATCATTGCCGCCGCAACGACGCTTGGCGGCGGCCTGTCGGGCCTATTCAACAAGATCTCGACCAAGCTGAACGTTACCGTTCCCTGATCGACCCGGTTGGTTGCGGGGCGACGCAGGCGCGTCGCCCCGCCCCGACACTATCCGCGCCGCGCTTCGAATCCCGGATTCGAGGCGCCGTTGTCGTTTTCCGCCCCTGCGTGACGCTGCGGCTGGAGCGCTATGGTTGCCGAGGCGTGAAGTTTGCCGGGCAAGTGCGAGATGAACTCACAACGGGCCCTTAGCCTGTGCGGTCCATAGTGGGTCTACCAATCGCACAGGAGGCTTGGTTGAATACTGTAGCTAAGTTCATCGACGACGAATCGGGCGCTACCGCCATCGAATACGGCCTGATCGCCGCGCTCATCGCTGTGGGCATCATTGCCGCCGCGACGACGCTTGGCGGCGGGCTCTCGGGCCTGTTCAACAAGATCTCGACCAAGCTGGACGTCACTGTCCCCTGATCGAAACGGCTGGTTGCGGGGCGACGCCGCTGCGTCGCCCCGCACCGACCCGGCCTCAAACCGCGACTGTCGCGCTTTCGATCCCGGAATGTTCAGGGGCCGGGGCGTTGTTTGCGTTTCCGGCGGCAGGTTCCATGCCGGATGCCGGAAAGCGTGCCGGGTAACCCTGCGCTAACCATTTCGCAGGGAGTTATGAGGGATGATGGGGACGCGTCAAAGCGTTCGTTCCCCGGTGTCGGAAAGCGCGTCATGAAATCCTGCCTCGTCGTCGATGATTCCAGTGTCGTGCGCAAAGTTGCGCGGCGGATCCTCGAGGATCTCGACTACATCGTCGATGAAGCCGAAGACGGCCAGGAAGCCTTCGACAAGTGCCGGCAGGAAATGCCGGACGCCATCCTGCTCGACTGGCAGATGCCGGTGATGGGCGGGCTCGAGTTCCTTAAGCTGCTGCGCGCCTATGTCGGCGGTGGCGCGCCACGGGTGGTCTACATGGTCACCGAATACGACGTGGGGCAGATCGCGCTGGGGCTCAAGGCCGGCGCGTCCGACTACATGATGAAGCCGTTCGACCGGGATATCCTGGAAAAGATGTTCCTCGGGCAGCAGCTGCGGGCGAGCGCCTGAACTGACCGGGCGTGACCCAGGCCCGAGGTTAGGGCCTGGGTGACAGGTTTGTGGCCGGAGCGGCCGCTTGTATGGAGCAAGGTGCCCGCAAAGCAATTTACCTGGGGTTCACGAATCGCCGACCCTGCCATGCTTGCCGGTTGGTGACAGACGAGTGGCAAGGTGGTATCCCCGCCCCGGTTTCACGGAGGGTGTTTCACATCCTTACGCCCCGTCTTCGTCGCGGCTTCGGTGCGCGACTCGGCCATCCTGCACGGCTCATTCCCGCCGCATTCCTTGGCGGCATTGCCTTGGGCACGGCGCTGCTGATGTTGCCGATCTCCCACGCGGACGGGGCCGGCGCGCCCTTCCTTGTGGCACTGTTCACCGCGACTTCGGCGATCTGCGTCACCGGGTTGATCGTCGTCGACACTCCGACATACTGGAGCGGCTTCGGCCAGGCGGTGATCCTCGCGCTGTTCCAGATCGGCGGCTTCGGCATCATGACCGGCGCGACTTTGCTGTCGATGCTGGTGACGCGGCGACTGGCGCTTGGGCAGCGTCTGCTAGCGCAGGCCGAGACCAAGAGCATGGCTTTGGGCGACGTCACCAGCGTGCTTCGCCTTGTGCTGGTCGTTACCATTGCAGTCGAGGTCGCCGTGGCGGCTGTGCTGATGTTCCAATTGAGGGAAGTTTACGGCGAGCCCTTACACGTTGCCGCATGGAATGCCATTTTCCACTCGGTCTCGGCCTTCAACAATGCCGGCTTCTCAACCTATTCGGACAGCCTGATTGGATTTGCTGGCGACCCCATGATCCTGGTGCCGCTGATGCTGGCGGTCATCCTGGGCGGCATTGGATTTCCGGTGCTGTTCGAGCTTCGCAGCCGGATCCTCCACCCCTCGCGTTGGTCTTTGCACACGCGTCTAACGATCTTCGGCACGGCGTTCCTGCTGCTGGCAGGTGCGGCGCTGACGGCGCTCTATGAATGGTCGAACCTTGGTACGTTGGGGGCTCTCGACGATGGCGGCCGGGTGCTGAATGCCTTCGTTCACTCGGTGATGAGCCGGACGGCTGGGTTCAATGCCGTCGATGTCGGTGCCATGCAGACGGAAACGCTGCTTGTCACCGATGCGCTCATGCTGATCGGCGGTGGCAGCGCCGGCACGGCTGGTGGCATCAAGATCACGACGTTCCTGCTGCTGGGCTTCATAGTGTGGGCTGAAGTCCGCAGACGCCGCGACGTGAACGTTTTCCATCGGCGCATCGGGCGGGAGACGCAGCGGCAGGCCCTGACGGTGGTGCTGCTGTCGCTTGCTGCCATTTTGGCTGGTACGCTGACTATTCTATCGGTCACGGACTTGCCTCTGGACCGCGTGCTGTTCGAGGTCGTTTCTGCCTTCAGCACGGTTGGGCTCTCCACTGGCATAACCGCAGACCTGCCTCCGGCCGGCCAGCTTGTCATCATCGCCTTGATGTTCATCGGCCGGGTCGGAACCATTACCGTCGCCAGCGCACTAGCGCTATCGGACCGGTACACCGCCTTCCGGCTACCAGAAGAGAGGCCCATCGTTGGTTGACATCGACAGCAGGCGCGCCCAGGGCGTCGTCGTCATCGGGCTGGGGCGCTTTGGCAGCGCCGTAGCAACGTCATTGGTTCGTCTGGGCCATGAGGTGCTTGCCATGGACGAGGACCCGGTGCTGGTTCAGCGTCACGCCTCCGAGATCACTCACGTGGTGCAACTTGACGGAAGCGACATCGAAGCGTTGCGCAGCATCGGTGTCGCGGACTTCCGACGGGCGGTTGTGGCCATTGGTACCGATGTCGAAGCGAGCGTGCTCAGCGTGCTGGCGCTGAGCGAGATGCAGATGCCGGAAATCTGGGCCAAGGCTACCACCCGAAACCATGGCCGTATCCTCGAGCGGACCGGCGCGCACCACGTGATCTTTCCCGAGGCCGACATGGGCGAGCGCGTAGCGCACATGGTGTTGGGAAAGATGATGGACTTCATAGAGTTCGAGGATGGGTTCGGTATCGCAAAGACCAAGGCTCCGCTGCGATATCACGGCAAGAAGCTGTCCGACCCGGTCATCCAATCGCGACACAACATCACCATCGTAGGCGTCAAGAGGCAGGGGGGAGGCTTCGTGTTTTCTGCGCCCGACGAGCGTATCGAGAAGGGTGACGTGCTGGTCGTCTCAGGGCCCACCAGCGACGTTGACAAATTCGCGGCATTGTCTTGACCGGGTTACTGACAATGATCTTGACGCTCAATAACGGCGTCTAGCGCACAGAACGCCCACAATCGATGTCAGGGCGTGGGGCCTCGAGTTTGTTGCTTCCCCCTCCGCCTGCCGGCACCTGCCATTCGAGCATAACTCTCAGGGCGTTCTCCCCCAACACTGCTCCACTGGAGCGACTCTGCCTGCGGCATGGCTCGAAGCCCAGCAAGCGGGAGGGGATGCCCGGTGGCGGGGCCGTGCAACGTCCTGTCCTCTCCCGCTTCGCAGGGGGCCATCCCGGCGACCCTGATGCACTGATCTGGGGATGCTTCGCGGCAAAGTGGGGGAGGGACCACCCGTAGGGTGGTTGAGGGGGCGGCCAAGGACGCTGACCTGCTTGCCTCTTCATGCGCGATGCGCTCGCCGGACCGGGGCGGTTGGCGGTGGTGTCGGCCGAAGAGGCCGGCGGGGGCGCCAAGTCACCATGGGAAGTGCTGCCTCATGGCTACTACTCCTCGCCAGCGCGCTGCGGCTTGACCTCCGATGGCTCGTGGCCGCGGAACTGGGCGATGCGCATGCGGAAGTTGTAGGCGATGCGCTGGGCGCGGTCGATGAACAGGGCAGCGACAGTTTCGGGGCAGTGTTCCTCGGCGGTGTCGCGGAAGAGCTTCAGCCAGCGGGCGAAGTGGGCGTCGGTGAGTTCGGGGATGGCGAGGTGCTTTGGCATCGGGCGGCCCATGTAGCGGCCGGTGCCGAGCAGCATGGAACTCCAGAAATCCGTGATGGTGGCGATGTGGTGCGGCCACTGCGCTTCGGGGATGACGCGGTTGAACACCGGGCCGATGATCTCGTCGGCGCGCGCCTTCGCGTAGAAATCCTGCACCACGGCAGCGACCATGGCTTCGTCGAGCTCGGCCGGGATCAGGCGGCCGGTGGGTTGGAGGCGCGGGCCGGTGGGCGTGGTCATTGTGCGTGCCTTGGGGCTGCCTGTCTGAACAAGTCGTGGCGGGCAGATGATGACAGCAGGTGCCCGGTGGTTTGTCCTTGATATGGCGCAATGATGGAGCGTCCCTTGGGCGGGATCTCCGACTCCTCCCCCGTGACGCGAGGGAGGAGTGATGTGCTGGATCAGCTGACCTTCGCCAGGGCCTGTTCGACGTCGGCGATGATGTCGTCGATGTGTTCGATGCCGACCGAGATGCGGACCAGGTCTTCGGAGACGCCGGCTTTCGCCAGTTCCTCGGGGCCGAGCTGCCGGTGCGTGGTCGAGGCGGGGTGGCAGGCCAGCGACTTGGCGTCGCCGATGTTGACGAGCCGCAGGATCATCTGCAGGGCGTCGATGAACTGGCCGCCGGCGACGGCGCCGCCTTTGATGCCGAAGCTGATGATGCCCGAGGCCTTGCCCTTGGTGATCTTCTGCGCGGTCGCGTTGTACTTGCTGTCGGGCAGCTGGGCGTAGTTCACCCAGTTGATCTTGGGGTGCTGCTTCAGCCAGGCGGCGAGCTTTTCGGCGTTCTCGCAGTGGCGTTCCATGCGCAGGCCGAGGGTTTCGAGGCCCATCAGGAACAGGAAGGCGCTGTGCGGCGAGAGCGCGGCGCCGGTATTGCGCAGCGGCACGACGCGGCAGCGGCCGATATAGGCGGCCGGCCCCAGCGCCTCGGTGTAGACGACGCCGTGGTAGGACGGATCTGGCTCGTTGAGGATCGGGAAGCGCTCCTTGTTGGCCTTCCAGTCGAACTTGCCCGAATCGACGATGATGCCGCCGATCGAGTTGCCGTGGCCGCCGATGTACTTGGTGAGCGCATGGACGACGATATCGGCGCCGAATTCGAACGGCTTGCAGAGGTAGGGCGTGGCGACGGTGTTATCGACGATCACCGGGACGCCGTGGCGATGGGCGATCTCGGCGAGGCGCTGGATATCGACGACGTTGCCGGCCGGGTTGCCGATCGACTCGCAGAACACCGCCTTGGTGTTCTTGTCGATGAGCTTCTCGAGGCCCTCGAAATCGGCCTGGTCGGCCATGCGGACCTCGATGCCCTGGCGCGGGAACGAGTGCATGAACAGGTTGTAGGTGCCGCCGTAGAGCTGGCTGATCGAGACGATGTTGTCACCGACGCCGGCGATGGCCTGGATCGCGTAGGTGATGGCCGCCATGCCGGAGGCGACGCAGAGGCCGGCAATGCCGCCCTCCATCTCGGAGACGCGCGCTTCGAGCACGGCGGTCGTCGGGTTCATGATGCGGGTGTAGATGTTGCCCGGCACGGCGAGGTTGAACAGGTCGGCGCCGTGCTTGGTGTCGTCGAAGGTATACGAGGTGGTCTGGTAGATCGGTACGGCGGCGGCCTTGGTGGTCGCTTCGGCCGTGTAGCCATGATGGAGCGCGACGGATTCGAGCTTCATGTGGTTCTCCCTTGTGTGTTTCCCACTGCGGCGGTGTTGGTAACACGGTTCGGGCCTGGAGGAAGCTGTTGCGCGCGGAAGCGTTTTTCGCGCTGCGGGGGAGCGGGGGGAAAAGATCGTTCGGCCGCTCACCACACCAGAGGCGGATCGCTCAAAGCAAAAAGCCCCGCGAGGTGCCGCGGGGCTTTTTTGGTTGCCGATAGCGCCAGGGATCGGGCGCTTCGGCAGATGGCTTTCGACGTCAGGCGACGCTGGATTCGGCGAAGGCTTCGACCTCGTCGGGCTCGCGCAGCACGTAGCCGCGGCCCCAGACGGTTTCGATGTAGTTCTTGCCGCCGGTGGCCACCGAAAGCTTCTTGCGGAGCTTGCAGATGAACACGTCGATGATCTTCAGCTCGGGCTCGTCCATGCCACCGTAGAGGTGGTTGAGGAACATTTCCTTGGTGAGCGTCGTGCCCTTGCGGAGCGAGAGCAGCTCCAGCATTTGGTATTCCTTGCCCGTGAGGTGCACGCGGGCCGACTGGACCTCGACGGTCTTGGTGTCGAGGTTGACGCTGAGGTCGCCGGTGTTGATGACCGACTGCGCATGGCCCTTCGACCGGCGCACGATGGCGTGGATGCGGGCGACCAGTTCGTCCTTGTGGAACGGCTTGGTCATGTAGTCGTCGGCGCCGAAGCCGAGACCGCGCACCTTGTCCTCGATGCCGGCGAGGCCGGACAGGATGAGGATGGGGGTCTGCACCTTCGCGACGCGCAGGGTGCGCAGAACCTCGTAGCCCGACATGTCGGGGAGGTTCAAATCGAGAAGGATGATGTCGTAGTCATAGAGTTTGCCGAGGTCGACGCCTTCTTCGCCGAGATCCGTCGTATAGACGTTGAAACTCTCGGACTTGAGCATCAGTTCGATGCTCTGCGCCGTTGCACTGTCGTCCTCGATCAAGAGTACACGCATGCCGTCGATCCCTTTAAACCGTTCCTCGCTGGAACCGGCCGAAGCGGTGATCGCTCCGAGCCCTAACCGAACCCTACTGGATATGACTCAAAGCTAACCGCAATTAGTTAACAAAGTTTAATTCTGATCCGCAAGATGCAAACGTCAAGGTGCTAACGATAAGTTAAGTAATTGAAAATGCTACGTAATTTGGCAGTTCGCGACTTAATTTTTTAGGTTAAGAAGCCCTTGCAATCGACTCTGCTGACTCAAGGATTTGCTGGGGATGGAGATGGGGAAAGCAGGTTCCGGAGCACTCGGAAAATCCCTGCTCAAAGCCCAAGGTTAGTGCTTCATGCTTAACGGTCGGTTAACCTGAAAAGCAAGCGATTCGAGACTTTTGAGCCCCATGCAGACCCTCGTGGCGATGATCGATGCGATAGACGAGGTCGAGGTGTTCGGCCGCGTCCGCACGGTACAGGGGCTGCTGATCGAAGTGGTTGGCCCGGTTCGCGAATTGCGCATCGGCGGGCGCGTTGCGATCGAGACGACCGACAACCAGACGCTGAACGCCGAGATCATCGGCTTCCGTGACGGTCATGCGCTCTGCCTGCCCTTCGGGCCGCTGACCGGGGTGCGGCTGGGCTGCAAGGCGGTGTTCAAATCGCATGCCGGGTCGGTGCAGCCATCGAACGCCTGGCTCGGCCGGGTGGTAAATGCCGAGGGCAAGCCGATCGACGGCAAGGGGCCGATCCTCAACGGCTCCGATCCCTATCCGCTGAAGCAGACGCCGCTGCCGGCGCATGAGCGGACGCGGGTCGGCGCGCCCATCGACATGGGCGTGCGGACGCTGAACACCTTCACCACCATGTGCGACGGGCAGCGCATGGGCATTTTCGCCGGCTCGGGCGTCGGCAAATCGGTGCTGATGAGCATGCTGGCGCGCAACGCGCAGGTCGACGTGGCGGTGATCGGGCTGATCGGCGAGCGCGGCCGCGAGGTGCAGGAATTCGTCACCGAGTATCTCGGCGAAGTCGGGCTGCAGCAGGCGGTGGTGGTGGTGGCCACTTCGGACGAGGCGGCGCTGATGCGGCGGCAGGCGGCCTACCTGACGCTGACGCTCTCCGAGTATTTCCGCGACCAGGGCAAGCGCGTGCTGTGCATGATGGACAGCCTTACCCGCTTTGCCATGGCGCAGCGCGAGATCGGCCTCGCCATCGGCGAGCCGCCGACCGCCAAAGGCTATCCGCCGACGGTTTTCACCGAACTTCCGAGGTTGCTGGAAAGGGCAGGGCCGGGGCTGCATGGCTCGGGTTCCATTACGGGTCTGTTTACCGTTTTGGTGGAAGGTGATGATCACAATGAGCCCATCGCCGATGCCGTTCGCGGCATTATCGATGGACACATCGTGATGGAGCGTTCGATTGCCGAGCGGGGTCGCTACCCGGCGGTGAACGTTCTGAGGTCGATCTCGCGAACGATGCCTGGGTGTGTGCCGGTGAGTTTCCGGCCCATCCTGCAGAAGGCGCGGGAACTCATGTCGACATATGCCGACATGGAGGAACTGATCCGGCTGGGGGCTTACCGGAAGGGATCGGATCCAGGCGTCGACCGTGCCATTGCGATCAACCCGGCGCTGGAGGCGTTCTTGAGCCAGCAGCGGGAAGAACGCACCTCGATTGCCGACGGCTATGTGATGCTGCAGGCGATCGTTGAAAAGGCCGGCGCGTGAGTAGTTTGAGTGACTTGTTGTGTAAGGAGTACAAGTCGTGAAGTCGCGCAGCGAGAGCCTGATCCGGCTCAAGAAATTCCAGGTCGACGAGAAGCGTCGCTCGGTTACGCAGATCGAAATGATAATCGCGGACTTCGAGCGGATGGCGGCTGAGCTCGACCAGCAGATCGAGATCGAACAGCAGAAGACCGGCATCTCGGATATCGCGCATTTCGCGTATTCGACCTTCGCCAAGGCGGCCATCGCCCGGCGCGACAACCTGCTGAACTCGGCCCGCGACATGAAGGGCACGCTCGAGACGGCGCAGGACGCGCTGGCGGAGGCGGTCGAGGACCTCAAGAAGGTCGAACTGCTCGACCAGCGCGAGCACGGCCGCGAAGCCGAGGCGGCGGCGAAATCCGAGCAGGCCGACTACGACGAGATCGCGCGGCTGCGGCACATGACGCGTCGGTGAGGGCCGAAGCGGTGGGGTGATGGAGGGGTCCGCGGTGCGGGCCCTTTTTGCGTTGGGGGGCGGGGTTCCGCGTAGTGGACCAAGTGGCTATTGTGGCGGGGAATTTTGTGCCAGCCGGTTAGATGACAGCACCTGCCCGACCCCCATCGTTTTTCAACAGCCTGACCGGTCGGGATGTGGACTTTCCGGCGTCGCTGCGGGAGCCCGGTTTTCTCATCGATGACCTGGCCGGTGATGCCAGAAACTGGCCGAACTGGTTGCTCGACGACGACAGCCAGCGCCGGATTACAATCAGCCTCATCGAGCATGTGACGGAAGAGAGGGTGGTGATCGGCTTTGTCGTCGATCGCGTGCAGGGAACCGTCACCGCAACTCCCGACCCATCGGGATATCTGCGGGTTGTGGTGACATTCGAGGGCGCCGACTACCTCACGCTCTTCGTGGAGCGGATCTGGGAGGAGTACGAACTCTGGCCACCCGGAGCAGCAGCGGCGATCGGCGATGAGGCGCCCGGCCACCTGGGGAAGCACCGAAGCTGGGTGTCGATCTCGGCGAGCGGATGGCCGGTGCTCGCAGCGATTGCCAACAGCCATGGGTGGCTGAACGTGCGGCAGCTCGAATAGACGATGCTGGTTCACGCCGCCGGCGGTTCGGTGACGAAAGGCATGATGTCGATTGCGTCGCCGGGGAAGGGGCCGATGTGGGGGTGATTTTCGAAGATTTTGGCGGCGGCTTCGATGGTTTCGGCTTCGACGACCAGGTAGCCGCAGATGGGGTTGGTGGCGGGGCGGTGCCGGTGCGGGAAACGCGCAGGGTCTTGCCGACTATGCCGCCGGGGTCGGCGAAGGCGGCGGCATGCTGCTGCTCCCATACCTTCCAGAGTGCGATGCCCTCGTTGTCGATGCGGTCCTGCTCGGATTTCGGCAGGGCGCGGAACTTGGCGAGGTCTTCGGGCTGCAGGCTGTAGATGGCGAGGAAGCGGGGCATGGCGGTGCCTTTCGTTGCTGACTGACCACAGGCTAGCGCATACCACTTGCGATACGCAAGTGGATGGTGGCGATTGAGGGGAAGTTAATCAAGTTTGCGCAGGGTCATTTACCGGCTGGAACGTGGGGCGTGCCACAGGTGAGGCTTCGCTGAGGAGAGTGATGTGTCCGCACTGTCGATTGCTGCTGCCGGCATGAATGCCGCGACCGCCCGGTTCGAGCGCAACGCCACCAACATCACGCGTGCCGCCTCGGGAACGCCGGAGGGGCAGGGCGTGGACCTGGCGGCGGAGATGGTCGACATGCTGGCGACCCAGCGCCAGTTCGAGATGCTGGCCGCCGTGGTGCGGCGGGCCGGCGAAATGAGCAAGACCGGGATCGATATCCTGGCTTGATTGGGTAGCCGTTCCTGCAGTTCGACCATCCGACCAATGGCCCATGGTCATCGCCCGCCACACCGCTAGCTTGGCGCTCCTGAAAACGAGGAGATTGCCGTGGCTTATCGTGGGGATGTGCTGGTGTGGGGCCATGGGGCGCGGGTGTTCGAGGTGTTTCTCGAGCCGACGTGCCCGTATTCCGCCAAGGCGTTCGGCAAGCTCGAGGCGCTGCTGGCGGCGGTGGGCGAAGACACGGTGACGGTGAAGGTGCGGCTCCATTCGCAGCCGTGGCACATGTTCTCGCCGGTGCTGGTGCGCGCCATCCTGACGGCTGCGGCCGTGGGCGGGAAGGATGCGGCGAAGGCGGTGATGGCGGCGATCTATGCGCGCATCCCGGAGTTCGAATTCGAGCGGCATGCGACCGGGCCGAACCGCGATGCGACACCGAACGACCTGATCCGGCGCATCGAAGGCTATACGGGGCTCGCGCTGATGGCGGCGTTCGACGACGTGGAGCTCGACAAGGGCACGCGCTGGGAGACGAAATATGCCCGGCAGAACGGCATCCACGTCTCACCCAGCTTCATGATCGACGGGATTTTCCAGGCCGACCTGAGCAGCGGCGACGACGTGGCGAAGTGGGCGGAGCGGCTGGCCTAGGTTGAGGTGGGCAGCTGGCGCAAGCGCCCCCTCCACCAGCTTCGCTGGTCCTCCTCCCCCGATTCGCGGTGGAGGACCCCCCTCGCCGCAGCGGCTGGCCTCCACGCAAAAAAAGAGGCCCGCCGAAGCGGGCCTCTCTTGCAACCTGGCGATGCAGATTACATCGCGTTGGTGCGGAGGTACTGCGTGTTGCGGTCGGCATCGAACGTGGCGGCATCGTAGGCCGGAGCCTGGTCGAGCTGCTCACGCGTGACGTTCACGAACAGATACTCGTTGCGGTTCTCGTCGAGGGCGTAGCGCAGGTTCTCGATGGAGACCGCCACCGGCTTGGTGCCGATGCCGAGGAAGCCGCCGAAGTCGATGATCACGCCTTCGACCGAGCTGGCGTCGGCGCCGAGGATCACGTCACCGATGGCGCCGAGGTGTTCATCGGCCGGGCCATAGGCATTGGTGCCGATCAGTTCTTCAGCCGTCAGCGGAGCGTCGGTCAGAGTCGTGCGGTCGATCGGACCGGTGACAGGCGCCATGGCTTTGTTGTCGACGGGTGCCATCGCATTGTTGTCGACGGGTGCGGCGTTCGGGTCGGCCGGAGCCATGGTGCCATCGGCCGGAGCCATGTTGTCCTCGGTCGGACGCGTCTGGTCCTCGGCGCGGAAGTCCGGCGCCGCCTCGAGCGCTTCCTTGCTGGTTGGCAGGATATAGCGCTCTGTGTTGTCCTCAGCCACGACCCATTCCAGCTCGGAGTACTTCACGGCGACGTTCTTTTCGCCGATGCCGAGGAACCCGCCGACGCCGATGACCACTGCGGCCACCTGGCCGTTGTCGCCGATGACGAGGTTGTTGATGTCGCCGATGTGCTCGGCGTCATCGGACTGCGACGAGTAGACCTGGCGACCGATGATCTCGGTGGCTAGGTTGTCAACGTCGGTGACGGTGTAACCCGTGGCGAGGATGGAAGTGGGAGCCTGGACCGTGGTGTCGGTCATGGTGGAATCGGCCGGGGCCATCGGAGCTTCGGTGGCCGGGGCTGCGTTCGGATCGACCGGAGTGGTGGTCTCCTGGGCGAAGGCGCCGGCGCTGAGCAGGGTCACGATAGCGGTACTGGCAAGCAGGGTGCGGATCATAGTATGGTCCTTCCGTTCTAGTTTTCAGAACAAGGCCGTGCGGCACAACGCTTGGCTGTGGGGTGTCGCACGGCTCGATGATCACTAAACGTGCTGACCGGCGGAGTGTTCCCGGTGCGTCAATCGTGCGGGAAAAAAAGACCGGCCCCGTTATCCGAGGTCCGGCCTTTTGCGCCTCCCAGGCGTCGGTGGGGATACCGCGCCTCGCCGCGCAGGCCTCCCCGATGGCGCCGACACTAGCGCGGAAATCGGGTTTGGCGAGCGGCACCCGGTTTAGCCGGTGAATGCAAGGTTAATTCAATATGTCCGCATCTCCACGTGCAGGATGCCGGAGCCGTCGTCGGCGGGATCGCTGACGGGGTGGAAGCCGAAGGTTTCGTAGAAGCCGGTCTTGTCGTGCTGGGCGTTGAGGGCGAAGCGGGTTTGGCCGGCGGCGCGGGCGTGGTCCATCGCATGCTGCATCAGCTGTCGGCCGAGGCCCAGGCCACGGGCGGACTTCGCTACGGCGACGCGACCGATCTTCATGTGCTCCGCCGTTTCAATGAGACGCAGCGTGCCGACCACGGCGCCCTCGACGATGGCGACGAAGTGGGTAGCGGTGAGATCGTGGGCGTCGAACTCCTCGTCCTCGACCTGCTGCTCATCGATGAAGACGGCGCGGCGGAGCGCGAAGGCGAGATTGCAGAGCGGGGAGAAGACGGGGACGGCGAGGATGGTGAGGTCGGTCATGCGCCATAGAGTGCATCGAACCGCCTTGCGCGTGAAGGCGTGTGGCGCCGACGCGACCGGCTCGCGGCGGCGGCTGCCGCGATGAGCATCAGGCCCACCGCGGCACTACGCTACCTGTCTGCGTCACACGCGGACTTGCAATCGCAGTCGGTCGGCCGTTGCAGCAGCGTCTGCTGCCGAGGACGTGCGGGGCCAAGTCCAGGCTGAGCGCAGGATGAAGGCGAGGAGTAGCACCTCAAGTCCGATGGAGAGGCCGAAAAAGTAGGTCCAGGACTCGCCCACCGCGTTGAAGATCGAGAAGGGGATGTACAGCGTTGCCGCGACGATGTTCGTAACGCGGTTCATGCGGGCGGGCAGAGTCATCGAGAGCACGATCATCAGGATCGGGATGGCCAGCAATGCGATCGACGTGGTCACAAATGTCTCGCTGATCTCGAACTCCCAGACTATTCCCGCCAGGATGTTCTCGACGACGCCTGGTTTGTACAGGAACAAGTAGTCCACGTAGATGTAGAAGAACATGAAGCTCGTCCACGCTGCGGCGAGCTTGAACTGTACCGGGATCTGGGGGGTATCGAGCGGTCGGGAGGTATTGGCCTGTGTCGTCATGATCTGGTCCTTCCGGAGGCCGTCCGCGGAGTGGCGGCCGAGTTGAGTGTGCGCTAACTGAGGCGGGTCGACCCAAGGTCAGGGGGGACGGCGACCTCACACGATGCAATCATCGTACACTGTACGACGCATGTGCGATCGATAGCCGTACACCGTACGCCTTGTCAAGTTCGCGATTGAAAGGGAGCCCACATGGGTGCAAATGCCGGATCAGGCCCAGGAGCTTCTATGCCGCTGAGCAAGGAGCGGGTCATGCGCCAAGCCCTGGCTCTCGCCGACAACGAGGGCATCGACGCGCTCAGCATGCGCAGGCTAGGTCGAGAGCTCGATGCCGGTGCGATGTCGCTGTACCACCACGTCGCCAACAAGGAGGAGTTGCTCGACGGCATGGTGGACCTGGTCTTCGCTGAGATTCACCTGCCGGAGGGAGGGGATGATTGGCGGGCGACGATGCGAGCGCGGGCTGTGTCTGCAAGGGAAGTGCTGGCCCGTCATTCCTGGGCGATCCCTCTCATGGAGTCACGAACCACTCCAGGACCTGCCAACCTGCGGCACCGAGAGGCGGTGACGGCCTCCCTGCGCAAAGCTGGCTTCTCCATTCGCATGGCGACCCATGCAAACTGGCTTCTCGACAGCTACATCTACGGTTTCGCTCTGCAGCAGGCGAGTCTCCCCTTCGCCGACACCGACCAGCTCGCGAACATGACCAACGAGGTGTTCCTGCCGCAGTTGCCCACGGACGAGTACCCCTACCTGAACGAGTCCGCCTCAGAACTCATGGAGAGCGACTACGATCCCGCGGACGAGTTCACCTACGGCCTGGACCTGATCCTCGACGCACTCGAGCGCGAGCGCCTCTCAAGCGGACCCTGACTGCGGGCTGTTGATCGGGATGGGGCCCTTGGGGCCGGGAACGGTCCACTGGACGGCGCCGGCTTCGCGGATGACGCGGGCGATGAAGGCGAGTTTTTCGATGACTTGGCGGGTGAGCACGAAGGGATAGGCATCGTGCTGGCCGACGGCGCGGTTAAGGTTGTTGATGAGCGAGCTCAGCGGCACCCAGTGTTCGACGAGCTCGTTGATGTCGGTCGAGGCGTAGGGGTCGAAGTCGATGCTGGAGGTCAGCGCCCCGCGGGTATCGACCTGCGGACGGACGCGAACGCCGTAGGCGGCAGCCATCTCGGTGGTATCGACGAGGTGCAGGTAGTGCGAGAAGGTCTCGGCAAAATCCTCCCAGGGGTGGGCGGTGGCGTAGGCCGAGATGAAGTGGGCCTGCCAGTCGGACGGGGCGCCGTTGGCGTAATAGGCCTGCAGCGCCGCCTCGTAGGGCTGGGTCTCATCGCCGAACAGGCGGCGGTACTCGCCGAGGTTGGCCCGGTTCGAGCCGATCAGGATGTCCCAGTAGTGGTGGCCGATCTCGTGGCGGAAATGGCCAAGCAGGGTGCGGTAGGGCTCCTTGAACTGGGTGCGGCGGTATTCGCGCGCGGCGTCGTCGGCTTCGGCGAGGGCGATGGTGACGATGCCGTTCTCGTGGCCGGTCATCACCGGGTGCGGGGCGACCTTCTCGTCGAGGAAGCGGAAGCTGAGGCCGTGCAGCGCGTCCTCGTTGCGGGTGGCGAGCGGCAGGCGGAGGCGCAGCAGGCCGTAGACGAGCCGCTTCTTGGCACGCTCGATGACCTGCCAGTGCTCGAGTTTTTCCGGATCCTCGATGGGCGGGACGAGGGCGTTGTGGCGGCAGGCCTTGCAGTAGGGGTCGGACCCGGGGGCGTAGGGGACGAGCCAGTTGCACGCGCCATGCGCGGCGTTGGCGCAGAAGACGAACTTGCGGTTGTCGAGAAACGGGGCGGTCCAGACATCGGGGCCGCCCTCGAGCGAGCAGAGGGCATTCGTCTCCGGCTCGTAGCCAAGGGTGCGGCCGCAGCGTTCGCAGCGGGTGTTCTCGAAATAGAGCAGGTGGCTGCAATGGTCGCAGCGGAAGAGTTTCATCGAAGGCCCCGGAAGTTGCGCGGGATGAGAATGCTCGACGGCAGCCGGAGTTCCGGCCCGAAAGGGGTTTGTTAGGCGTGGGTGCGGCAAGCTCGCGCCATGGGCTCAAACCATACACGAATGTCCGGACTGCCGTCGCGCTGGCGATGGGCGGTGCTGGCACTGGTGGCCGCGGCGATGGCGCTGCTGCTGGCAGTGGCGCTCTCGCGCGCGCCGGTGCCGGTGGCCGAAGGCGCGGTCGCGGCGGGCGATGCGGTCAGCTACGGCCGGATCATCGAGCGGATGCGGGGCGGCGAAGGATACTACGCGGCGGCGCATGAGGTGCTGGTGGCGGATGGTTATGGCACGCGGTCGGTGTTCAACTGGCGGACGCCGGCCTGGCCGGTGATCCTCGCAGCGCTGCCGCCGGGCGGCGGGCAGGTGCTGCTCGGGGCGCTGGCGGTTGCAGGGCTGGCGCTGACGTATCGGATGTTGCGCCCGGCGGGCGTGACGGTCGCGGCGGTTGCGGTGCTGGCGGTGGGGCTGAGTTTCGGGGCGCTGCTGGCGCCGGAGGCGGTGGTGTTCTCGGAGGTGGCGGCGGGGGTGCTGATCCTGCTGTCGGTCGCGGCCTACGGGAACGGGTGGCGGTGGCTGGGGTTGCTGGCCGCCGTCGCGGCGCTGTTCCTCCGCGAACTGGCGCTGCCCTGTGTGCTGGTCTGCGTCGTGCTGTCGATCCGGGAGCGCGACTGGCAGAAGTTTGTGGCCTACGCAGCATCGTTGATGCTCTACGCGGCGTATTTCGGCTGGCATTGGTGGATGGTCATGGGCCAGCTCGGTGCGATGGACCGGGCTTACGGTGACGGCTGGGTAGCCTTCGGCGGGCTCGATTTCGTGCTGGCGACGGCCGGGTTCAACGGCTTGTGGGCGCTGGGGCCGGACTGGTTGCCGGCAGTGCTGCTGCCGCTCGGGCTGCTAGGCCTCTGGGCCTGGCCGCAGGGGCGGGCACTGGCGATGGTGGGCGTCTATGTGGCAGCGTTCCTCGTGGTGGGAAAGCCGTTCAACGCCTATTGGGGTGCGGTCTACACGCCGGTACTGATGCTCGGGCTGGGGTGGGTCTGGCCGGCGGTGGCGGGGGCTGTGGCGCGGGACCCCTCACCTCGGCTTCGCTAGACGGCAAGGCCGCCAAGCTGCGCCATCCTCTCCCCGACGGGGCGAGGAGGCGATGTTTTACACGCTGCCGATCGTCTTCAACCGCACCCTGGGGTGCACCTCGTTCTGGCTCAGCACCACGGTCTGGGGGCGGAAGCGTTCGATGATGGCGCGGACGTGGGGGCGGATGCCGGGGGAGGTGATGAGGACCGGGATTTCGCCCATCTGAGCAGCGTTCTCGAAGGCCTGCTGGACGCCGACGATGAACTGCTGCAGGCGCGAGGGCGCCATGGCGAGGTGGCGGTCGTTGCCTTCGCCGACCATGGCTTCGGCGAAATCGCGTTCCCACTGGGCGCCGAGGGTGACGAGCGGCAGGTTGCCGTCGGGGCCGAGATTGGCGGCACAGAGCTGGCGGGCGAGGCGCGAGCGGACGTGCTCGGCAATCGACTGGGCAGTGCGACCGGGGCCGGCGATTTCGGCGATGCCTTCGAGGATGGTCGGCAGGTCGCGGATCGAGATGCGCTCCATCAGCAGGGTCTGGAGAACGCGCTGGATGCCGGAGACGGAAATCTGGCTCGGTACGATGTCCTCGACCAGCTTCTGCTGGTCCTTGCCGAGACCGGTGAGCAGGGACTGAACGTTGGCGTAGCTCAGGAGGTCGGCGACGTTGGCCTTCAGTACCTCGGTGAGGTGGGTGGAGATGACGGTCGAGGGGTCGATGATCGAGTAGCCGCGCATCTCGGCCTCGTCGCGCATGGCGGGCTCGATCCAGGTGGCGGGGAGGCCGAAAGTGGGCTCGGTGGTGTGGATGCCGGGCAGGTCGATCTCCTTGCCCATCGGGTCCATCACCATGAGCTGATGCGCCCAGATCTGGCCGTGGCCGGCCTCGACTTCCTTGATCTTGACCTTGTAGGCGTTCGGCTCGAGCTGCATGTTGTCGAGGATGCGGACGGGCGGCATGATGAAGCCCAGTTCGGTCGCGAGTTGGCGCCGCAGCGCCTTGATCTGCTCGGTAAGCCGGTCGGTGCCGGTATCGTCTTCCTTGACCAGCGAGAGCAGGCCGTAGCCGAGTTCGAGCTTCAGTTCGTCGATCTTGAGGCTGTCGGTAATCGGCGTTTCGCCCATCGGGCCGCCGGCGGACTGGGTACCGTCGGCGCCCGGCGGAAGCAGGGTGGCGTCGTAAGCGGCCTGGGCGACCTTGGTGGCGTTGGACTTGGTCGCCTTGAACGCGAGCCAGCCCACGCCACCGGCAAGCGCCAGGAACGGCAGGATCGGCATGCCGGGCAGCAGGGCTAGGGCCGCGATGACGGCGGCCGACATGCCGAGCGCCTTGGGATAGCCGGTGAACTGTGCGACGAGGGCCCGATCGGCCGAGCCGGTGACGCCAGCCTTGGAGACGAGCAGGCCGGCGGCGGTCGACACGATCAGCGACGGGATCTGGCTGACGAGGCCGTCACCGATGGTGAGCAGGGTGTAGATGTGGCCGGCTTCCTCGAAGCTCAGGCCCTCCTGCATCATGCCGATGAACAGGCCGGCGATGATGTTGATGAAGGTGATCAGCAGTCCGGCGATGGCGTCGCCGCGCACGAACTTGCTCGCGCCGTCCATGTTGCCGAAGAAGGCGCTCTCGGCCTCGAGCGTTTCGCGGCGCTTGCGAGCGGTGGCTTCATCGATCAGCCCGGCCGAGAGGTCGGCGTCAATGGCCATCTGCTTGCCGGGCATGGCGTCGAGGTTGAAGCGCGCCGCCACCTCGGCGATGCGGCCCGAGCCCTTGGTGATGACGATGAAGTTGACGATCAGCAGGATGGCGAAGACCACGATGCCGATGACGAAGTTGCCCCGGGTAATGAACTCGCCGAAGGCCTCGATGACGTGACCAGCCGCGTCGGTGCCGGTGTGGCCCTCGGACAGGATGAGGCGGGTGGTGGCGAGGTTGAGCGCAAGGCGCATCATCGCCGCGAGCAGCAGCACCGTCGGGAACGAGCTGAACTCGAGCGGGGTCTGGATGAAGAGTGCCGTCATCAGGATGAGGACGGAGAAGACGATCGAAATGGCCAGCAGGATGTCAAGCAGCAGCGGCGGCAGCGGGACGATCAGCACCATGATGATCGCCATGATGCCGACGGCGAGGCCGATATCGGTAGAGAGCACCGACTTGCCGAAGCCCTTGAAGGTCATCGCCGGGATCTTCAGGCCGCCGACGGGCTGGTTGGAGAGGTCAGCCATGGATGGTCTCCAGCCCGCTGTGTCGGTCGATCATATGCGTCACGCTGCCGAGTTCCGCTGTTCGCCGGGGCCGGGCACGGGGATGCCTTCGTCGGTGTACTGGTTGAGTTTGTTGCGCAGCGTGCGGATGGAGATGCCGAGGATGTTGGCGGCGTGGGTGCGGTTGCCGAGCACGTGATCTAGCGTGTCGAGGATCAGGTCGCGCTCGACGTCGGCGACAGTGCGACCGACCATGGTGCGGGTGATGGTTTCGGCCGCCTGGGCAGCCTGCATGGCGATCGAGGCGGTGGCGGCGATTTCGCCGAGGCCGGTGCCGTCGGGCATCAGGATGGCATCTGGGCCGATGAGTTCGCTGCCCGAGAGCAGCACGGCGCGGTGGAGCGTGTTCTCCAGTTCGCGGACGTTGCCTGGCCAGGGGGCCTGCAGCAGGGCGGCGCGGGCGTCGTCGGAGAGCGTGCGGGGCGAGAGGCCGTTGGCCTTGCTGTACTTCCCGATGAAAAAATCGCTGAGCGCGGCGATGTCGGCCGGGCGCTCGCGCAGGGCCGGGAGCTTCAGGTTGACGACGTTCAGGCGGAACATCAGGTCTTCGCGGAAGCTGCCCTCGCGCACGGCGTCGGCGAGATTGCGGTTCGAGGTGGCGATGATGCGGATATCGACCGGCACGGGCTTGGTGCCGCCGACGCGGTCGATCAGCCGCTCCTGCAGGGCGCGCAGCAGCTTGGCTTGGAGGCGCACTTCCATCTCGGAAATTTCGTCGAGCAGCAGGGTGCCGCCCGAGGCTTCCTCGAACTTGCCGACGCGGCGGCCGACGGCGCCGGTGAAGGCACCCTTCTCATGGCCGAACAGTTCGGACTCGAGCAAATGCTCGGGGATGGCGGCGCAGTTGATGGAGATGAACGGCTTGCCGGCGCGCTTCGAACGGGAGTGGAGGTATTTCGCCATCACCTCCTTGCCGGTGCCGCTCTCGCCGGTGATGAGGATGGAAGCATCGGACGGAGCGACCTGCTCGGCGAGCTTCACCACGCGGGCCATGGCCGGGTCGCGGTAGAGGAAGTCGGTCGACTCGCGGGCGACGGCAGCGATGATCGCAGCGATCAGTTCGGCGTCGGGCGGGAGCGGGATGTATTCCTTGGCACCGGCGCGGATGGCGCTGACGGCGGCCGCGGCATTGCTCTCGGTGCCGCAGGCGACGAGCGGGATGACGATGCGCTCGGCGTCGAGGCTGGCGATGAGCGACGCGATATCCATCATCACGTCGACCAGCAGCAGGTCGGCGCCGCGGCCGGCACGGAGCGAGGCGATGGCGATCTCGATCGAGGGCGCGTGGGCGACCTTGGCGCCGCCTTCCATGGCGAGCTTGGTGGCTTCGGTGAGCTGGCCCTCGAGCGGGCCGACGATGAGGAGCCGCATAGTGTTTCCTAAGCCGCCTTGATGATTTCGGTCATGGTGACGCCGAGGCGGTTCTCGACGAGGACGATTTCGCCGCGGGCGATCAGGCGATCGTTGACGTAGAGCTCGACCGCTTCGCCGACCTGGCGGTCGAGTTCGACGACCGTGCCGACATCCATCTTCAGCAGACTGGAAATCGGTACGCGGGCGCGGCCGAGGACGACGGAAATGCGGACGGGAACGTCGAAAACCGCCTCGAGGTCGGCGGCGGACTTTTCGCCGTGCTCGGGGACGCCGCCCTCGCGGGTGGGGGCGTCCATTTCCTCGAAGGAGACTCCGGTATCGCCGGTGCTCATGGTCAGGTCTCCTCAGCGCGGGTAATGCCGCGGGCGGCGAAGTATTCGGTGATGCTGGCGTCGATATCGGCCGACAGCTGCCGGATGTCGCGGACGACGCCGCCATCGGCCCATTCGAGCCGGGCGTCGCCGATAGCGATGTCGGGATCGCCGAGGACGATGAGGCGGCCGGTGAAGCCGGAATGGGTCATCTTGCCCGTCGCAATGTCGCGGACGCGGTCGGCCAGCATCGGCTCGCAGCGGATGACGAGGTGCGGCACGCCTTCGAGGCTCTGCAGGCAGTCGGCGATCAGCGCCTCGATCTCGGCGGTAGGCTGGGCGGCGATCATGCGGCCGGCGAGCTTGCGGGCGATGGAGAGCGCCAGGTTCACCGCCTCGGCGACGGATTGCTTCTTCGCATCGTCGATGGTGGCGGCCATGGCGGCGACCTTGCCAGCCAGGGCTTCAGCTGCGGTGGCGACCTGCTTTTCGGCGCGGGCAGTGGCGGTGCGCTCGCCCTCGGCGAGGCCGGCGGCGTGGGCCTCGCGGCGGGCCTCGGCAAGCAGCTCGGCGAGCGCGTTGTCGGACAGCGAGGATTTGCGCTCGGACGAGCGGCTCCCCATGTCGACGTCGAAGGTGAAACGGACGGGCTGGGCGCTCATCAGGCGATCATCTCCTCGTCCGCCTTGCCCTTGGTGATGACGATATCACCCTTGGCGGCGAGGTCCTTGGCGGTGGCGACCATGCGGCCCTGGGCCTCGTCGACATCCTTGAGGCGGACTGGGCCCATGGACTGCATGTCGTCCTTCATCACCTTGCCGGCGCGCGCCGACATGTTGGCGAAGAACACATCCTTGACCGTATCGCTGGCGCCCTTGAGGGCGATCGAAAGTTCTCGCTTGTCCAGTTTCTGGATCAGCGTCTGGATGGCACCGGCCTCGAGGCGGGCAAGGTCCTCGAAGGTGAACATCAGCGCCTTGATGCGGTCGGCGGCATCGCGGTTGCGTTCCTCGAGCGTGGTGATGAAGCGGGCCTCGGTCTGGCGATCGAAGGAGTTGAAGATTTCCGCCATCTGCTCGTGGCTGTCGCGGCGCTTGGTGTGGCTGAGCGTCGACATGAACTCGGTGCGCAGCGTGGTCTCGATCTTCTCGAGGATTTCCTTCTGCACCGGCTCGAGCGTGAGCATGCGGTGCACCACTTCCATGGCCAGATGCTCGGGCAGGAAGGCGAGGACCTTGGAGGCGTGGTCGGTGGCGACCTTCGAGAGAACTACGGCAATGGTCTGCGGGTATTCGTTCTTGAGGTAGTTGGCGAGCACGTCCTCCTGCACGTTGCTCAGCTTTTCCCACATGTTCCGGCCGGCTGGACCGCGGATCTCCTCCATGATCGCATCGACGCGATCCTGCGGCAGGAAGCTGAGCAGCAGGCGCTGCGTCGTCTCGGAATTGCCCGACATGGTGCCGTTGGTGGAGATCGTGGTGACGAACTCGACCAGCAGGTTGTCGAGCATGTCCTGGGTGATCGGGCCGAGCCGCACCATGGCGCGCGACAGCTGGCGGATCTCCACGTCGTCGAGTTCTTCGAGGATCGGGCGGCCGAAATCCGGCCCGAGCGCCAGCAACAGCACTGCAGCCTTTTCGTCGCCGGCGAGGCCACGGTTGGTGGCGTCGCCGGAGATCGAGAGCTGCTTGACCTGCAGTTCGTTGGTCATCGAGACGGCGGGAGCGGCCATGGTCTATCTCAGCTCGCGTTCGCCAGCCAGTCGCGCACGATGAGCGCGGCCTGCTTGGGGTTTTCGTCGACGAGATTGCCGACGGTCTTCAGGGTCTGGGCCTGCTGCTCGCCCATCTGGCGGGCATTGTTCATCCAGGCGGGGACGCGCGGATTCTCGGCGACCGACGGGTCGTTGATGTCGGCGCCGGAGAAGTTGGGAAGCTGCGAATTGACCTGACCGGAGCCGAAATTGCCGGGCCCCATGGCGCCGGGATTGTGGATTTCGGCGGACGGCGGCAGGGCCAGTGCGCCGCCATCGGAGCTCAGCACTTTCTTCAGCAGTGGGCGCATGACGAACAAGACCAGTGCCATGGCGATCAGCAGGGTCACGGCCATCTGCGCGGCGTTCATGATGTCGTCGCGGGTGAAGTCGAACAGGCCGGGGGCCGACGTGCCGGGGGCGCTCAGCTCGGGACGGTCGGCGAACTGCAGGTTGGCGACCTGGACCTGATCGCCGCGCGTTTCGTCGAAGCCGACGGCGGAGCGGACGATCTGGGTCAGCTGGTCGAGGGTGGCCTGGTCGCGCGGCGCGTAGGTGGAGTTGCCCTGGTCGTCGGTGGTGTAGGTGCCATCGACGACCACTGCGATCGACAGGCGCTTCACGCCGCCGGCCTGGGTCAGTTCGTTGGTGGTGACCTTCGAAATCTCGAAGTTGGTCGTCTCTTCGGTGGTCGAACCGGTTTCGGACGTGCCGCCATTGGCCGTGCCCTGGGTGGCACCGGGGAGTTCGTTCGCCACGGTGACCTGGCCGTTCTCGCCGGGGCCGACGGCCTGGTTGGCGAGGTCGCGGGTCTGGGTGGAGCGAACGACCTGGCCATTTGGGTCAAACGCCTCGGAGGTCTTGGTCAGCTGGTTGAGGTCGAGGTCGACCGCGACCTGCACGCGGGCCCGGCCCGAGCCGACGATGTTGGAGAGCAGGTCCTCGAGCTGGGTGCGCATCCGCTCTTCGATGCCGACCTTCCGCTCGTCGGCCTCGCCGGCCAGCAGCTGGTTGGCGTCGCCCCTGGCGCCCGAGGCCAGCAGCCGGCCGGTATCGTCGACGACCGAGACCCGCGACGGGGTCAGGCCCTCGATGGCGGCAGCGGCGAGGTGCTGGATGGCGCGAATCTCGCCCGCCGACAGCTCGCCCCGGACGGAGAGGACGATGGAGGCGGTGGGGTCCTTCTGCTCGCGGCTGAACAGCGCGCGCTCGGGCAGGACGAGGTGGACGCGGGCGCTCTTGATGCGGGCGAGGGACGAGATGGTGCGGGCGAGTTCGCCTTCGAGCGCGCGGATATTGTTGATGTTCTGCACGAAGCTGGTGGCGCCCAGCGTCGACTGCTGGTCGAACACCTCGTAGCCGACCTGGCCGCGGGTGGGCAGGCCGCTGCCGGCAAGGGTCATGCGGATCTGGGTGATCTGGTCGCGCGGCACGAGGATGCTGTCGCCTTCGCCGCGGATTTCGTAGGGGACGTTCTGGGTCTGCAGCTCGCTGACGATGGCGGCTGAGTCCTCGAAGGACAGGCCGGTGTAGAGTGGCGCCATCGAGGGCGCCGAGGCGCGCATGATGATGAAGGCGAAGAAGCCAAGGGTGAGCACGGCTACGACGGCCATCGCCGCAATTCGCGCCGGGCCGAACCGATTGAAAAACTGAATGAAACCGTCCACGCCAGAACCCGACTCTTGCACCAGCGGTCCCGCAAGATGCGCGACCGAGCCCGTAGGCAAAAATTACCCAGCTGATGGTAAACAAGTTGTTAACCTTCGGTCGCAGATTGCGAATACCGGCAGAGATTGCCGGGTAGAGTTAAAGGAGACTGAACATGGCGGATGACCCGAAACAGGCCGGAGAGCTGGCGATCCTTGGCCGGATCACCTCGATAAACGTGCGCAAGGTCACCTGGACCGCCGACCTGATCGGGCTCAGCTATCGCACCGAAGTCTGGGGCCTGCCGAACCGCGACCCCCGTGAGGCGGAGTTCCTGAAGCTCAATCCCAACGCCCAGGTGCCGGTGATTCTCGACGACGGGTTCGTCCTGTGGGAGTCGGGCGCCATCATGCGGTACGTCGCCGACAAGCATCGCAGCGGACTGTGGCCGAAGGATCTGAAGGAGCGGGCGCTGGTGGACCAGTGGCTCACCTGGCAGGGGACGGAGCTCAACCCTGCCTGGATGTATGCGGTGCAGGCGCTGCTGCGAAAGAACCCGGCCTATTCCGACAGCGCGCGGATCGAGGACTCCGTCGCCCGCTGGGGTTCAGCGATGCGGATAGTGGAGGCGCAGCTACGCCAGACCGGCGGCTTCGTTGCCAACGACCGGCTCAGCCTCGCCGACATCGTGCTGGGACTGTCGAGCCACCGCTGGTTCTCGATGCCGTTCGACAAGCCGGAGTTGCCGGCGGTCAGGGCTCACTACGAGGTGATGAAAGCGACGGCGGAGGGTGCGAAGTACCTGGGCGAGAAAACGCCGTAGGGCGGATGAGCCTCAGCGCGCGGCCGGGTCGGCAGAAACACAAGGCCCGCCCCGGATTGCGCCGGGGCGGGCCTTGAAGCTTGGAGCGTCCGGATCAGCCCTCGCGGTAATGCTGGATCCAGGTGGTGCGCAGACCGGCAAGGCCGTGCTTGTCGATGGCGGCCTGCCAGTTCAGAAATTCGTCGACAGACAGGGTGTACCGCTGACATGCCTCTTCGAGGCTCAACAGGCCACCCCGTACCGCAGCAACGACTTCCGCCTTGCGGCGGATGACCCAGCGGCGGGTATCTCGGGGGGGTAAATCCGCGATAGTCAAAGGGCTCCCGTCGGGCCCTATGACGTACTTCACGCGGGGTCGCATCTGTACGGTCATTGTACTCACTTACTCAACCTGACCACACCCGAAACCCTAGACCAACGCGCTTAAAATTCGGCTAAGGCATTACTTAGAATGCGTTAAAGACCGGGCCATTCGGCGTGTCATGGTGTTAACGGATGACACGTAGGGGCGGCGCAACGACCGCTCAAGATTTGGGCGCAAGTCGAATGGAATTAGGATTCAATTAACGCTATCGCCCCCTGCGACACGCTCACGACAAGGACGAGCAATGGCCAAGGACTTTCCGGCGCTGAACGCGCATCATCGCGACTTCATCGGCCGGCAGCATTTCTTCTTCACCGCAACGGCGGCGGTGGGCACGCGGATCAACATCTCGCCCCGTTCGACCGACCAGTTCCGGGTGCTGGGGGACAATGCGGCGGTGTATCTGGATCGCACCGGCAGCGGTAACGAGACGTCGGCGCACCTTCTGGCCGATGGGCGGATGACGATCATGTTCTGCGCGGTGGAGGGGCCGCCGCTGATCCTGAGGCTCTACGGCAAGGGCCGGGTGATCGTGCGCGGGTCGGCCGAGTATGACGGGCTGCTGGCCGGCGAGTTCGCAGGCACGGAGCCGCTCGGCGCGCGCCAGATGGTGCGGCTCGACTTCGACCTGGTGAAGACCTCATGCGGCTATGGCGTGCCGCTGATGAGCTACGAAGGCGAGCGCGACACGATGGACCGCTGGGCCGAGTCCAAGGGGCCGGACGGGATCGTCGACTACTGGGCCGACAAGAACATGATGAGCATGGACGGGCTGCCGACCGGGTTTCGGCAGGAGTAGGCGGAACACCCGGGGGAGGACGGGGCGCCCCCTCCAGGGCCGTCGCCTATGGTTCGGTGGGGCCACTGGCCACCCTCCCCCTTGCGGGGAGGGTACCGAAGCTTAGGCGCGGAAGCGTCTTAGCGTGAGGTAGGGTGGGGGTTTTACCGAGCTAGGATAGGGCCCGCCCTCGGTGATACCCCCCTCCTAGCTCTGCTACGTCGCTGTCGCTCCTAGCGACGCTACCTCCCCCGCAAGGGTGGAGGTGTCGGCGGACAACCTCATCGGCAGGCGATTAACCTGCGCCGCGCCGGGGGAGATGCAGGAGGCTAGATCGTGCTGTCGGTCGTGCCCGTGTCGGCCGCGGTCTTCTGGCGGACGGTCAGGACGCTCGAGAGATTGACGCGGGCGCCGCCGACGACGAGGACGGGCTCGGAGCCGGAGAAATCGACGCCGGTGACTTCGCCGGTCATCTGGGTGGCGACGTTGACCAGCTTGCCGTCGGCGTCGCGGCCCTCGATGGTGACGGAGTAGGAGCCGTTGGGCTTGGTGCGGCCATCGCTGCCAATGCCGTCCCACTTGAAGACGCTCTCGCCCTGCGCGACTTTGCCGGTCTTCATGAAGACGACGTTGCCATCCTTGTCGCGCACCGTGGCGGTGATGCTGGCGGCCTTGTCGGTGGCAAAATGCCAGACCGCCTCGCCATCCAACAGCTCGGTCTTGGAGCCCTCGGCGGTAACCACCTTGCCGATGTAGCTAACGGCCTGGGAGTTGTTGGCGTTCTGGGTCGAGGTCATCATGGCCTCGAGAAACTGGTTGGTCTTGAGCTGCTGCTCGACACCGGAGAACTGCACCAGCTGCTGGGTGAACTGGTTGGTGTCGAGCGGATCGAGCGGGTTCTGATTCCGCAACTGGGTGGTGAGGATCTGCAGGAACGTGTCGAAGTTGTCGGCCAGCCGGGTGGCGCTGACATTGCTGGAGGATGAACCGGAGGCTCCGACGCCGCTGACAGCCATGCGATGTACTCCTTACACGAACAGGTTGAGGCCGCTCTGCGAGGCAGAAGCGCGATAAAGGGTCTGGGCTGCGAGTTCGGTTTCATCGGCGGCCGCGGTGCCGAAGGGGCCGAAGCCGGGCCGGCTATTGCCGCCATTGCCCTGGCCGGTGTCGGCGCCGGTGCCGAAAGGGTTCTGCCGCAGCGAGAATTCGAGGCTGGTCTTGCTGGCATCGAGGCCGGCCTGCTGCAGCGCCTGCTGCAGGGCGCGCTGGTCGCGCATCATCAAGTCGAGGGTTTCCGGTCGCTCGACGAACATGTGGGCGCTGACGGTGCCACTCTTGTCGAGATCGAGCTTTACGTCGATGCGGCCGAGATCGGCCGGGTCGAGCCGGATCTGGAAACGGGTGTTGCCGGCCTCGAAGTGCCGGGCGACCTCGAAGGCGACCTGCGGGTAGTTGAGCTGCTGCACCGGGGCCGAGTAGGCGGCGTGGATGGCGCGCGTCCCGGTCGGGGCAGTGGTGGCCGCAGCGGTAGCCTGGGCGCCCTGCGCGGCGGCATCGGCGTTGGTGACTAGCGGGGCTGCCGCGGGGGGCGCCGCGTCTGGCCTGGCGCTGGCGGGCGCCGGCCCGGCGGGCCGGCTGTCGGCGACGGCGGGCTCGTCGTCCGGCCGGGCGCGGACATCGAGCTTCACCTCGGCGTCGAGCTCGAGGTCGGTGGTGGGAACGACCGGGGCCGGCTGCTTGGTCTCGCTGGTCCTTGAGTCCGGCTGCGTTGCATCGGGCCGCGGCGCCTCGGCCGGCTTCGCTTCGGGGGAGGCGCTAGCCACGGCGGTCTGGCCGGCGAGCGTTTCGGGCAGGTCTAGGACCGGCGGTGCGATCGGCGCCGTTGCGGCGGCGGCCGCTGGCCTCGTCGCGGGCTTTGCCGTCAGGGCGGCGACGAGCTGCTCGAGTTCCGGGCTGGTGCTGCCGGGCGTGCGGGCGAGGCCGAGCTGTGCCATGGCGTCGTCGGCGATGTCGCCCACGGCGATGCGGTCGGCGAGCTGGGCCATGGCCCTCGCAAGCTCCGGCGACGCTTTTTCCAGCTGGGCTGCGAAATCCTTCAGGGCTGTGCCGAGCTCTGCGAGCTGCTGTGGCACGATCTGCGCCTGCATGACCTTCGGTGCCGGCTCGGCGACGGCGACCGGACCGGGGTTGAGCGGCGCGTCAGGGGCGTCGGAAGCGGGGGGCGGTGGCGGCAGGTCGCCGGCCGGAATGGCGGGCAGGATGTTGCTGCCGCTCGCCAGCTCGGCAAGTTTGCCCGTATCGACGGGCGCTGGCTGCAGCTGCGGCGCGCCGGCGAACCATGCGGCGATGGCCTCGATGGTTTCGGTGAGCTTCTTCTCCAGCGCCGGATCGAGCGGTTCGCCCTGGTCGAGGGCGGACCGCGCTGCCTTCAGGGCGTCGGTGAAATCCTTCAGCAGCGCCTTGCCAGCTTCGGACTGCTGCAGGTCGGTGAGCTGTGGCAGTTGCGGGGCGACGGGGACTGGCGGCTGTTCGGCGGGCGGCACGATGGCGGCGGGGGCGGCAGCCACCGCGGGGGCGACGATGGCGGACGTTGCCGTTTCAGCGTCGGCGGGCGGCTGCGCGCCGGGCGCGATCATTGCCAGGAGGGCAGCGAAGAGGCCGACCGCGCCGGCGCCTTCGGCACTGCCGTCGGCCGGCGTGCCGTCGGGCCTGGTCGTGCCCGGAGCCGGGGCGATCAGCGAAGTGGAAGCCTGGAAGAAGCCGACGGGAACCGACACGAATGCCTCGCGGACGAAGTGGTGCCGATAGCTTTGCAAGCGCCGTGCCGGAATCGGAAGATCAGCAATTTCAACGGCTTGCTGAAACGGGCTCGGAGATTGAATCGGCAGAAACCGCCGGTGGGCGGCAATTGTTGCCGGGAGGGGCGATAGGGCGTATATCGCGCCGATCCAAAGTGGCCCTTGAACCCATCCGGACGAGATAGAGATGCTTAATTCGCTTGATCTGCCCAAGCGCCCCGAGGACACGCGCGTCGTCGTCGCGATGTCGGGTGGCGTAGATAGTTCCGTTGTTGCCGGACTGCTGGCCCGCCAGGGCTACGATGTGGTGGGCGTCACCCTGCAGCTTTACGACCATGGCGAGGCGACGCACCGCAAGGGCGCGTGCTGCGCCGGGCAGGATATCCACGACGCGCGGCGCGTGGCGCAGGCGCTGAACATCCCGCACTACGTGCTCGACTACGAGGAGCGCTTCAAGAACGCGGTGATGGAGCCGTTCGCCAATGCCTACCGGCAGGGCGAGACGCCGGTGCCGTGCATCGCCTGCAACCAGAGCGTGAAGTTCGTCGACCTGATGGAAGTGGCGCGCGACCTTGGCGCCGACGTGCTGGCGACTGGGCACTATGTGCAGTCACGGCTCGTCGATGGGCGGCGGAAGCTGTTCCGGCCGGTGGATGACAGCCGCGACCAGAGCTATTTCCTGTTCGCCACGACCCAGCAGCAGCTGGATTTCCTGCGCTTTCCGCTCGGCGGCATGACCAAGCCGGCGGTGCGCGAACTGGCGCGGGAGCTGGGGTTGGAGATCGCCGAAAAGCACGACAGCCAGGACATCTGCTTTGTGCCGCAGGGCAAGTATGCCGACGTGATCCGCAAGATGCATCCCGAGGCGCTGGAGCAGGGCGAGATCGTGCATCTCGATGGCCGCGTGCTGGGCAAGCACGAGGGGATCGTGAACTACACGGTGGGGCAGCGGAAGGGCCTCGGCGTCGCGGCGGGCGAGCCGCTCTACGTCATCAAGCTCGAGCACCGGACCGGGCGGGTGATCGTGGGGCCGCGCGAGGCGCTGATGACCAAGACGGTGCGGCTGCGCGACGTGAACTGGCTCGGCGAGCAGGCCCTCGCGTCGCTCGCCGCCGGCAACGGCATGCCGATCGAGGTGAAGGTGCGCTCGACGCGGCCGCCGCAGTCGGGTGCGGTGCACATGGCGGACGGCGAGGTGTTCGTGACGCTGTTCGCCGGCGAGTATGGCATTTCGCCGGGGCAGGCCTGCGTGTTCTACGCCGACGACAGCGAGACCACCGAGGTGCTGGGCGGCGGCTTCATCGCCGAAGCCGTACCGCAGGCGCTGGTGGCCTGAGTGGGATCGGCCGCAGCAAAGGTGGCCGTTCCCGATGTTGTCCCTGCCATGAGAAGGTGGATGACCGCGCGTCACCTGCCCATGATGCTGCGTTTTCTCCGACGGATGGGATACTGGCCGGATGCCGCCTGGCCGAGGACGCACAACGAGCGGATGTTGTGGCGGAAGATCTTCGACCACAACCCGGAGTTTGCCACCCTGTCCGACAAGGTAGCGGCGAAGGCGGCGATCGCGGAGCGTTGCCCGCAGTTGCCGCAGGCCCGCTTGCTGTGGATCGGCACCGACCCAGATGCTGCGCCGCATGACGTGCTGGCTGGGGACGCCATGCTGAAGTTCAACAAGGGCAGCAGCACCAACCTCGTCATTCGAGGCGGGGTGCCATCTCGCGAGGAGGCCGTCCGCACGATGCGCGGGTGGCTGAGGCGGGGACGGCGGCGCGAAGAGTGGGGCTACTGGTCGATCGAGCCGAAGCTGCTGGCTGAGGAACTGCTCGAACTCGGAGGCGACGGACTGCCGACCGACATCAAGGTTCACGTCTGCAACGGCGTTCTGACGCACCTGTGGGTGGTCGACAAATCCAGCGGGAACTCCCTGACGCTGGATGCCGGAGGGCGCCAGATCGATGGCTGGGGGGCGGGGTACGAGGCCCGGCTCCCCTGGTCGGAGACCATAGGCCAACTGGGGCGCGCTGCGGCCAGCCTAGCGCCCCAACTGGCCGCTGGGCTTGACTATGTACGCGTCGATTTCCTGGTGGCTGGCGGCGAACTGTATGCAGGGGAACTGACATTCTATCCGGCGGCGGGGTTCGACCGATGGTACAATCCGGAGATGGCCGGGCGACTTGAGGCCGCCTGGGACATCCGGCAGTCCTGGTTCGTCAAGACCGGTAGCGGCCCCTATGTCGAGGCGCTGCGGCTGTCCTGGCAGCCCTAGCCGGCTGGACCGGCCGGGCCGTCTGTTCAATTGCGCACTCGACGAGGGACGAAGGCTTTTCACCTCGCGTTCGGTTGGGCGGCGATCAGGTTCTGGATCGTCAGCACCACGGCTCCGCGCTTGCGGCCGCTGTCGACATAGGTGTAAGCGTCGCGGATCTGGTCGAGCGGATAGACGCGGTCGATCACCGCCCGGATGGTGCCGGCCGCCAACAGGTCGGCCAAGAGGTGCAGGTCCTCAGGCCGCTCCGCCGATGTGCCGCCGATGAGGCGCCGGCCGTCCCTCGGACGGCGGAACAGATCCTCGGGCGCACCCAGCACGGCCAGCAGGGCGCCGGTCGGCGCGAGGACGGGTTCGCAGCGGGCGAAGGGGGCGTTGCCGACCGTATCCATCACCAGATCGTAGGCCATGGGCTCTTTGGCGAAATCGGTCGTGGCATAGTCGATCACCCGGCTCGCTCCGAGCGAGCGCACCAGCCCGGCATTGCCGGCGCTGCAGACGCCCGTGACCTCGGCGCCGAAGTGCCTGGCCAATTGCACGGCGTAGGCGCCGACGCAGCCCGAGGCGCCGTTGATCAGCACCTTCTGTCCCGGCTTGATCCTGGCCCGGTTGAGAAAGTCCAGCGCGGTGACGCCGCCGAACGGCACGCCAGCGGCATCCTCGAACGAGAGCGTCTCCGGCATCAGGGCGATGCACTCCTTCTCGCGCACCAGCTTGTACTCGGCGTGACAGCCAAACACGTCGATGCCGAACACCCGGTCGCCTGGCCTGAACTTCGTCACTGCGCTGCCGACCGCCTCGACCGTACCGGCGAACTCGACGCCCAGCACCTGCTTGCGCGGCCCGAAGATGCCGAGCGCCAGCCGCCCGGGAATTCCGAACGGCTTTGGCAGGTTGAACGCCCGCAGCCGCGCATCGCCCGAGGTGATCGAACTCGCCGCCTGACGGACGAGAACGTCGCGGGCGCCTGGTACGGGCCGGGGCACCTGCTGGATGGAAACGACATCGGGGGGGCCGTATTTGGTGTAGACAGCAGCTCTCATGGCATCCTCCTTCAAGGGGTGCGGGATTCAGTTTCGGTGTTGAGTTGGGTCGGCCGTCAGCCCTTGGGCGGGCCGGCCTTCCACTGGAAGACCTCGCCGATCGGTACGCCGAACACTTCGGCGATGCGGAACGCTGCTTCCAGCGACGGCGAGTATTTGTTCTGCTCGATGGCGGCGATGGTCTGCCGGGTCATGCCGATGCGATCGGCGAGGTCCTGCTGCGTCATCTCGTCATGATCGAAGCGCAGCCGGCGGATGGTGTTGGAGATCGGCGGCGCGGCCATCAGCCCAGCACCCGGAAGCGGATGATGATGATGATCTCGACCAGCACATTGGTCGCGACGCCCGCCAGCAGTAGCGCGTTGGCCATGACGATGGCGAAGCTTCCGACCGGATCGGCTGGAAAGCCGGCCGCAAAGTCACGGCCCCAGAGCAGGGCGGAGGCCGAGATACCAAGGACCGCCCACTCGAACAGCGGCTTGGTGATCCGGGCCGCGCTGCCCTCCATCTGCCTTTCCAGCTCGTCGGGGCTGGCGCCGAAATCCTTCAGCCGACGCCGGGAGGCGAGCAGGTTCAGGCCGAGCATCAGCACGACGGTGATCCCCATGCAGACGAGGAACAGGGTCCAGAGCGCCTGCCCATCGAGAGCGCGCGCGGTGACGCCACGCCAGACCTCGGAGAAATAGTAGCCCCAGACTACCAGCGTAGTGACGACGGCGATCCAGGCGGTTTTCTCGCGGAAGGACATGTGACGCGCTCCGTGTACAAGTTCGTGCACGTCATATCTATCATTTCTAACTCTATGTCTAGTATCTTTAACACGCAGGCGAAGATTTTTGGCTCCACCTGTTTCGCAGGAGCGATCAGGTTGCCGGATCAATGAGTCCTGAGGCTAGTTGGCCGGGGCCGGGTCGGCGGGAGCGGTCGGCTGGGCCTTCTGCTCCTGCGCGCCTTCCCTGAGCTGCTGGTAGTTGGTCATGCCACCCATCAGGGACGAAATGAGGATCAGCACGATCAGCAGTCCGAGCACGAGCAGGACGATCCGCGACGTATTGAGGCGCCACGGGCTGTCGGGCGGTTTCGGGGGCTCGGTGGACATGGGATTGGAGTAGCGCGGGCCGCGGGTGCGGGCAAGGGTGGGAATTGCCGCGGCTTCGTGGCCCCGACCCCATCAGTGAAAAAAGCTGGGGCATCACCCCAAGGACTTCAGCACAGGCGTCGTCTCATCGTTAGAATGCCGCGCGAGAGTTCAAATCTGGTGCAACGGTCCTTTGCCCTGATGCCGCAGTTTATTGACACCAAGGTGGCAGAGCCGCCGCGCGTGGCCGACGAGGCGCTGATCGCGAAGGCGATCGGCGGGGATCGGCGTGCCTTCGGCCAACTGGTCGAGCGGCACTACGATTTCATCTTCCGCACCGCGTGCAAATGGTGCGGCAAGGTATCGGATGCCGAGGACGTGGCGCAGGATGTGTGCGTCAAGCTCGCGAGCATCCTCAGGAGTTTCGATGGCCGTTCGGCCTTCACCAGCTGGCTTTATCGCGTGACGCTCAATGCGGTGCGCGACATGCAGCGGGCGAGGAGCCGGCGCGGGCGCAATGTCGACCGCTATGCGGAGGTGGCGCCCGACGAGTACCTGCCCGACCAGGAGGACTCGGCGGCCGCCAAAGAGATGTGGGACGCAGTCCGCAGACTTCCTGACCAGCAACGGGATGCGGTGCTGCTCATATACGCGGAGGGGATGAGCCACGCCGAGGCTGGCGTGATCATGGGGTGCAAGGAGGCGACAGTCTCCTGGCACGTCCACGAGGCAAAAAAGACTCTGAGGGGGCTCCTATGAGCAACCATGACGATTTCGACGACAAGCTCGCTGCCCTCAAGGGGCTGAACCCGCCTGCGCCCAACGAGGCGCGGCGCAACCAGGCGCTCGACGCGGCGATGCTGGCATTCGATGCCGAGCAGAAGCACGCCACCCAAGGAAGTTCGATCATCAGCCGTCTCAGTTCCATGTTCGCCAATGCGAGAAGGAACTTCGTGATGGACAACCGTCTCACCTACGGGCTGGGCACCGCCGCAGTGGCGCTGCTGCTGCTGCCTCTGGGCTACCAGCTCTATACTTCCACCGCGATCACGCCCGTCGGCGTGCCGCCGGTGACGGTCACGACGACGGCCGAGCCGGCGCCGCTGGGGGGCGAAGCTGAGCAGACGGTCGAGGTGCTGGTCAACGGCACTGCCGCGATGGAAACGCCGACGGCTGATCTCGAGATCAGGCTGGATGATCGCGGGGAAGCCAGTCCTCCGGTGGAAGAGGGCGAAGCCGACATGGCGGTGATGGCGCCCGCGCCGGAAGCCGCCCCGCTGGGCGAAGTCGCGAAGCCGGTGATGCGGACGCTGGCGCAGCCGGGTGGCGCGCAGCCGCAGATGTCGGCCGGGGTACAGCCACTGAGTGAGCCGTTCGCCGAGCCGATGATGGTGGCGCCGACCGATCCCTCGGGTGACACGTTTGCGAAGTTCACCGAGAGCCCGGTGAAGATCGTGAAGAACGAGCCGGTTTCGACCTTCTCGATCGATGTCGATACGGCCGCATATTCTTATGTGCGGCGGGCCCTGAACGAGGGCTGGGTGCCGGAGCCCGATGCGGTACGGATCGAGGAGCTGGTCAACTATTTCAGCTACGACTATCCGGCCGCGACCGATGCCGCGACGCCGTTCAAGCCGACGGTTTCGGTGTATCCGACCCCGTGGAACGACAAGACGCAGCTCGTGCAGATCGGCATCAAGGGCTATGTGCCGCCGGTGACCGAGGACAAGGCCTCGAACCTGGTGTTCCTGCTCGATACGTCGGGCTCGATGGACCAGCCGGACAAGCTGCCGCTGCTGAAGCGCGCCTTCGGGCTGCTGGTCGACCAGCTGGGTGAGAACGACACGGTGTCGATCGTCGCCTATGCGGGGTCGGCCGGGGTGGTGCTCGAGCCGACCAGTGGGTCGGAGAAGACGAAGATCCTGTCGGCGCTCGACAACCTGTCGGCGGGCGGATCGACGGCCGGGGCGGCGGGGATCGAACTCGCCTACCAGCTGGCCGAACAGCACAAGGTGACGGGTGGGGTGAACCGGGTGATCCTCGCGACCGACGGCGACTTCAATGTCGGCATCGACGACCCCGAGGACCTCAAGACCTACATCAAGAACAAGCGCGACGGCGGAGTGTTCCTGTCGGTGCTGGGCTTCGGCTCGGGCAATCTCGGCGACGACACGATGCAGGCGCTGGCCCAGAACGGCAACGGTAATGCCAGTTACATCGACAGCTTCAAGGAAGCCCAGAAGGTGCTGGTGGCCGATGCCGGCGGCACGCTCGACACCATCGCCAAGGATGTGAAGATCCAGGTGGAATTCAACCCGGCAGTGGTCAGCGAGTACCGGCTGATCGGCTACGAGACGCGGGCGCTGAACCGCGAGGACTTCAACAACGACAAGGTCGACGCCGGAGATGTCGGGGCGGGCACCATGGTGACGGCGCTCTACGAGATCACGCCCGTCGGCTCGGGGGCGGAGCTGAACGATCCGCTGCGCTACGAAACCGATGCGGCGGCGACGCCGGATGCTGCTGCAGCAACGGAGTTCGGCTTCCTCAAGCTGCGTTACAAGGAGCCGGATTCGGACACGTCGAAGCTGATCGAGGTACCGATCGGCAAGGACCTCGCGGTCGACAGTCTGGAAGCGGCCAGCGCCGACGATCGCTGGGCGGCCGCAGTGGCAGCCTTCGGGCAGAAGCTGAAGGGTTCGGTCTACGGTGACATGGCCTGGGCCGATATCCGCAAGCTGGCGCAGGGCGCCCGCGGCGAGGACGAAGCCGGCTACCGGGCCGAGTTCATGGGCATGATCGACATGGCGGCGGTGCTGCGGCCCAACGTGGTGCCTGCCACCCCGATCGACGAGACTGAAGTGGCGCCGGAGCCCGAGGTCGTTCCGGAGCCGGAGATGACGCCAGTTCCCGAAGCGGTCCCCGCGCCGGAGGCCGTTCCCGTCAACTAGAACAGCGCTGCAAGCCCCCCGTAGCGCTTAGAGCGCGGTCCCCATGCTGACGGGGCCGCGCTCGCACTATTGTGCGGCATCAATGCGGAGCGAGCGGATCAGTATGCCCCTCCAACGTGCACCCGTGGTGCCCTCCGGCGTTTCGGTCCGAAGTTCGAGTTCCGTGACACCGTCTGGTGGCGCAGCGAGGGGAACAGTGACAGCGGTGAAATCCTGCGGCACTTCGATCCGGCGACCGGCGACGTTAACGATGCGCGGACCGTCCGAAACTGAGCGGGCCTCGATGGTGAGGGTGACTGGCGTGCTGTGCCGGAGGCGGAGACGGGCTTCAGGTCCGATCGTTGCTGTACCATCGGAGCGCGGGTCGGCAAAACCGCAGACATTGAGCGCATCGAAGGCAGCACGGTCTCCTGAGCGGTCGAGGACAATCGGTGTGCCGGACCTGAATGTTCCGGAAGCCGGTTTTGGGATGCAGGCGGTGGTGCGGTCGATGAGGACGGCGCGATAGGTTGGCGAAACATCGGGGATGATCGCGTAGGCGAAGGCCGCCGCTTCGGCGATGAGGATTGTGGCGATGCCGAGGATCGGGAGGAAGCGGTTCATGCGAGCAGGGTATCCCCGAGCATCCAGTCGGCAGCAAACGCCGCGCCGAGCACGAGACCCACAGGGATGGTCGCCCATGTCAGCCAGCGCCGGCTGGCAAGGGCTTCAGCGAGGAAGATCGTCACAGGTGCCAAACCGCCGATGAACCTCAGCGAAGAACCCAGGCCGGAGCCGACGGAGAGAAGCAGCGCGGCAAGGCAGAACGCGGCCATCGCGACGCGCCCGGCCCGCGCCATGCCGATAATCAACCAAGTCGCCAGCGCAACCAACAGCGCAAGTGTGTTTAGCAGGCCCCAGCCGGGCTTGAAAGGCCAACCGTTGGAGACCACGCCCCACCACACCGCAAAGGGGTTCTGGAGACTGCGAAACCAGGTCTGCTGAATACGGGCAAAGGCCAATCCATCACCGACTGTGAACCGCAGGTACACCATGTAGGCGAGGAGGCCGAGAGGCACTAACAGCAGGCTCAGCCAAAGGCGACGATCGGTCAACAGGCGTCGCGGCAGCTCTTGCCAGGAGGTGCCGCTACGCCTGTAGTCGACCGCGGCTTGAACTGCGATTGCAACAGCGAAGAGGACGCCGGTCACGCGCGTCGCCGAAAGCAGGGCGCCCCAGAAGCCGGCGGCCACGTAGCCTGAGCGATGCAGTGCCAGGAAGCCCAGCACAGTCAACAGGATGAACAGGGACTCCGAATAGGTCGCCGTTGCGAACCAGCCGAATGGGCCAACCAGCAGCAGGAACGCGAATAGCCAGAAGGCTCGGCGATTGGACCCAAAGACCGGGGCGCTCAATGCAGCAGCTGCGAGCAGCGCCACTGTGGATACAAGGCCGGCGGCCAGGGTCCAGCTGAAGCCAGTCAGTCGCGTCACTGTCCCCGCCAGCAGGGGGTAGGCCGGGAAGAACGCCCAGTTGGTCTGGCCAGCCCAGTTGCTGGTTGCGATCCCGGTTGCGTAGCCATTGAGCGCAAGGCCCCGGTACCAGCCGCAATCGAACTGACACATCGCGTCGAGGAACGAGCTGAAGTCGCCGCCCCTGACCAGCAGGAAGGCGCCGTATCGCAGGGCCGTTCCGAGTAAGGCCAGGAGGATCAGCAGCAGCCAGGTGCGTGCTATCGCCTGCAGGTCAAGGCGATGCGGGGGCGCTGCGGCCAGGGTAGCATTGCTCATCAGGCATCCTCGACGTATCTCGGCGCAGGCCGAGACACGTCATATGCCCACAAAGCCGCCGGCGGTCGAGAGGGTCAGATCGGCTTCAGGCCGGCTTCGATTTCGGCGCGGCGGGGTTCGAGGAAGGGCGGGAGGGCCAGGCGTTCGCCGAGGGTTTCGAGGGGTTCGTCGGTGGTGAAGCCGGGGCCGTCGGTGGCGATTTCGAACAGGATGCCGTTGGGTTCGCGGAAGTAGAGCGACTTGAAGTAGTAGCGCTCGACTTCGCCGGAGGTGCGCAGGCCAGCGGCCGTGGCGCGGCGGACCCACTGGGCGAACTCATCGGGATCGGGGGTTCGGAAGGCGACGTGGTGGACGCCGCCGGCGCCCTGGCGGGCCTGCGGCAGGGACGGGTTCACCTCGACATGGAGTTCGGCCGCCGCGCCGCCGGGGCCCATTTCGAAGACGTGGATTTCGCCGTGCTTTTCGCGCGCCGGGTAGGTGCGGACTTCGCGCATGTTCATCACAGTGGTGAGGACGGTGGCGGTGCGGGCGAGATCGGGCACCGACATGGTGATGGGGCCGAGGCCGAGGATCTGTTGCTCGGCGGGGATCGGGCTTTTCTCCCACGGGTGCGACTCGCCGGCGTTCGGATCGGCGACGAGGTGGAAGCGCTGGCCCTCGGGATCCTCGAAATCGAGGGAGAGGTGGCCGGCGCGCTCCTTGATGTTGCCCGAGGCGATGTCGTGGGCGGCGAGATGCTGCTTCCACCAGACGAGATTGGCCTCGGAGCGGACGCGGAGGCCGGTGCGGCCGACTTCGTGGTTGCCGCGCTTGTTGGGGGCGGCGGGCCAATCGAAGAAGGTGAGGTCGGCGCCGGGCGAGGCGATGCCGTCACCGTAGAACAGGTGGTAGGCCGAGACGTCGTCCTGGTTCACGGTTTTCTTGATCAGCCGCATGCCGAGGACGCGGGTGTAGAAATCAACGTTCTTCGCGGCCTGCGCGGTGATGGCGGTGAGGTGGTGGATGCCACCGAGTTCGAGAGCCATTGGTGCCTCCTTTGATCTGGTGACAGTCAGATAGTGGCGAAACTGCGCGAACGATAGGTGGTCAGCGCGGACGGATCGTTCGGTTTGAGTGAACAATGGTACAAGAATGGCGGCACGTCCGGTGCGTGCAGCTTCTGGCTGGGGCTGGAGCGGGAACTGATGAAGCCGAAGCTGATCGTTGCGATGGGGGCGACGGCGGTATCGAGCCTCGCAGGGTCGACGACGACGCTGGGGTCGGTGCGGGGCAGGGTGACGGTGCTGGAGGACGGGACGCGGATGTACGCGACTGTGCACCCGTCGTATCTGCTGCGGATACCTGATCGGGAAGAAGCGGCGCGGGAGCGGGCGCGGTTCGTCGAGGATCTGCGGGCGGTGAAAACGCTGATGGAGCCGTGAGGCTCCACCAGAAGTGCACAATTCACGGTGCTGCCCTGCGAGCATAGCTCTCCGGGCCTGATCCTCTAAAATCAGTTCACTGGACTGATTTTGCCGCCTGCGGCGGCCGAGGATCAGTCTTTGGCGCGTTCGACGTAGGAGCCGTCTTCGGTCATCACGACGACGCGGGTGCCGACGCCGATGTGGGGCGGGACCATCGTCTTGACGCCGTTGTTCAGGGTCGCCGGCTTGAACGAGGACGAGGCGGTCTGGTTCTTGATCACCGGCTCGGTTTCGACGATTTCGAGCGTGACGCGCTGCGGCAGTTCGATCGCGAGGGCAGCGCCCTCAAACGTCTTGATGAACACCTGCATGCCATCGACGAGGTAGGCGGCTGCATCGCCGACCACGTCTTCGTGCATGGTGATCTGCTCGAAGGTGGTGGGCTCCATGAAGTGGTAGCCTTCGCCGTCATTGTAGAGGAAGTTGTAGGCGCGCTCATCGACGTCGGCCTTCTCGACCATTTCTACGGTGCGCCAGCTGGCGGCAACCTTCACGCCATCAGACATGCGGCGCATATCGACCTTGGTGACCGAGTTGCCCTTGCCGGGGTGGATATTCTCGGCGACGAGGACGATGTAGAGCTTGCCGTCGTCATGCTCGACGACGTTGCCTTTGCGCAGGGACGAGGCGATGACCTTGACCATTATTCTTCCTTGTTCAACGGTTGGCGGCGGCCTAGAGAGCGGCAACGGAGGCCGGCGGACGCGCTGACTTTGTGTTCGGGTGCGGCCCGATACCCCATTTCTTCAAAAACTGCCAGTCCCGATGCCCGAAAGAGCTGCCTCCCGTGTCCAATGACCCTGTATCGCCGTGGTGGAGCCCCTCGAGACATGCCGACCGTCGGCCGGTGCTGCTTGGGCGCAACCGGATCGAGCTTGGGGTGCGCGGGTACTTCGCCGAGCACGATTTCGTGCTGGTCGATCCGCCCGGCCTGCAGCGCTCGCCCGGCAACGAGACGCACCTACATGCTTTCGCCACGACGATGATTGGCAACGATGGGGCGGGGGAGACGATGTACCTCCACACCTCGCCGGAGTTCTCGATGAAGAAGCTGCTGGCGGCCGGCGAGCGGCGGATTGCGTCGATCGGGCATGTGTGGCGCAACCGCGAGCGGACGGGTTTGCACCATCCCGAGTTCGCGATGCTGGAGTGGTACCGCGCCGGCGAGGCCTATGATGCGGTGATCGCCGACTGCATCGCGCTCTGCAGGATGGCGGCAAAGACAATGAACGCGGGGGTGCTGCGCTATCGCGGGCGGACATGCGACCCGTTCGCCGAGCCGCAGCGGGTGAGCGTGGTGGACGCTTTCCGCGAGTATGCCGGGATCGACCTGTTTGCGACGATGGATGCCGAGGGCAATACCGATGCTGGCGCGCTGGCGGGCCTGATGCGCGGCGTGGGGCTGACCGTGCCGGGCGAATTCACCTGGTCGTACCTGTTCAGCCGGGTGCTGGTGGAGATGGTGGAGCCGGCGCTGGGGCTGGGGCAGATCACGGTGCTCGACCGCTACCCGGCGGCGGAGGCGGCGCTGGCGCGGCGGACGGCGGACGACCGGCGGGTGTCGGAGCGGTTCGAACTCTATGCCTGCGGGGTGGAACTGGCCAACGGGTTTGGCGAATTGACCGATGCGGCCGAGCAGCGGCGGCGGTTCGAGCTCGAGATGGACGAGAAGGGGCGGCTTTATGGCGAGCGCTACCCGATCGACGAAGATCTGCTTGCCGCGTTGCCGTTGATGCCAGAGAGCTCAGGGGTGGCACTGGGGTTCGACCGGCTGGTGATGCTGGCAACGGGGGCGCCGCGGATCGAGGACGTGCTGTGGGTGCCGGTAGCGGGAGGCGAGCGTTGAAGCAGGATCGGGCCATTCGTACGCCGGGCGAACTGGTGGATGCCGGGCTCGCGCCGGCTTCGCGTTTGCCGGAGTTGCAGCGGGTCGCCGAACGCTACGCCGTGGCGATCACGCCCGCGGTGGCAGGGCTCATCGACCGCGACGATCCGGATGATCCGATCGCGCGGCAGTTCGTGCCGGACCTCGCCGAACTCACGGTGACAAAGGACGAGCGGGCCGACCCGATCGGCGACCTGACGCATTCGCCGGTCGAGGGCATCGTGCATCGCTATCCTGACCGGGTGCTGCTGAAGGCCGTGCATGTCTGCCCGGTCTATTGCCGGTTCTGTTTCCGCCGCGAGATGGTGGGGCCGGAGGGGCTCGGTACGCTCACGCCGGAGCAGATGGACGCCGCGATTGGATACATCCGCGCCCACACCGAAATCTGGGAGGTGATCCTCACCGGTGGCGATCCGCTGGTGCTGTCGGCGCGGCGGCTGCATGAGATGATGGCGCGGCTCAGCGACATCGAGCATGTGAAAGTGGTGCGGTTCCATACGCGCGTGCCGGTGGTGGAACCGGAGCGGGTGGACGAGAAGCTGGTCGCGGCCCTCAAGGCGTCAGGCAAGGCGACATATCTGGCCGTGCATGCCAACCATCCGCGCGAGCTGACTGAAGCGGCGCGGGCGGCGATCGGGCGGATGGTCGATGCGGGCATCGTGCTGCTGAGCCAGACGGTGTTGTTGCGCGGCGTCAACGATGATCCCGACACGTTGGCGGCGCTGATGCGCGGGTTCGTCGAGACGCGGGTGCGGCCTTACTACCTCCATCACCCGGACCTGGCGCCGGGGACATCGCACTTCCGGGTGCCGATCGACGAAGGGCAGCGGCTGGTGACCGGGTTGCGCGGGCGCATTTCCGGGCTGGCGCAACCGACCTATGTGCTGGACATTCCTGGGGGGCACGGCAAGGCGCCGATCATGGCGGCCAACATCCGGAGTTCGGGTGACGGCTGCTACACGGTTTCGGACTGGCGGGGAGGAGAACACCGCTATCCGCCAGAGGGAGACGACTGATGGGATTTGCGATCAGCGGCGTGTGGTCGGCAGTGGCAACGCCGCTGGACGAGGCCTTGAACCCGGACGGAGCGAAGCTCGACCGGCAGTGCCGCTGGCTGCTCGACAATGGCTGCGACGGGCTGGCACTGCTGGGCACCACAGGCGAGGCGAACTCGTTCTCGGTAGCCGAGCGCAAGGCGATCCTCGAGGGCGTGCTGGCCGGCGGCGTGACGCCGGAGCAACTGGCGCCGGGCGTCGGCGTGGCTGCGATCCCGGAGACGATAGAACTGACCCGGCACGCGCTCAGCCTGGGAGTGACGCGGGTGGTGATGCTGCCGCCGTTCTACTACAAGAATGTCAGCGATGACGGGGTGTTCGCGTCCTATGCCCGGATCATCGAGGGGGTGGCGGACGACCGGCTGCGGATCGTGCTCTACAACTTTCCGCAGCAGTCCGGCGTGCCGCTGGGCCTCGATCTGGTGGCGCGGCTGATCGCGGCCTATCCGGGTATCGTCGCGGGGGTGAAGGACAGCACTGGCAAGCTCGAGAACGCGCTCGGCTTTTGCGGGCTTGGTGGCGACTTCGCGGTGATGGTCGGGTCTGATCCGCTGTTCGCGCAGGTGCTGCGGGCGGGCGGGGCCGGGTGCATCACGGCGGTGTCCAACCTCTGCGCGCCGGATCTGCGGGTGGTGTACGACGCGTGGAACGACCCGTCGCGCGCTACCGAACTGGCGCGGGCGCAGGCGCGGCTCGAGGGCTGGCGCGAGGTGTCGATGGCGTTTGGCCCGCAACTGCCGGCGATCAAGGCGCTGCTGGCCCGGCGCGACGGCGATGCTGGCTGGAACCGGCTTCGGCCGCCGCTGATGGCCCTGACCGCCGAGCAGCGACAGGAGCTGGATCGCCGGGTTCGGACGCTCGACGCCTAGAGTCCCCGGATGCGCGAGCGCCACTTGGCGATCATGGCTTCGGCATCGTGTTCGGCGCCCTGCATGTTGGCGCTCTGATAGACGTCGATATCCACGCCTCGGCCGGCGAGCTGGTCGACGGCTTCGGCGAGGATGGCGTTGAGGATGAAGACGCCGACCAGCGTCGAGGTCGGGCCCATGCGGACGTCGCGGCCGGCGATGTCGAGCGAGGCGTCGCCGTACTCGCCGCCATTGTCGAGGACGAGATCGGTGACCTGGTAGAGCAGCTTGCCCGAGTGGTGGCGCGACGTGGTCCGCGTGGCGTGGTGCAGCGAGGTGAGCGCGATGGTAGTGGCGCCGCGCGCCTTGGCCGCAAGCGCCATCTCGATGGGATAGGCGTTGCGGCCTGAATTGGAGGCAATGACGACGATGTCGCCGGGGCCGACCGGATAGTCGGCGAGGACACGCTCGGCACGACCTGTCTCGCGCTCGAGCAGCGTGGAGCGCTCGGCGCCCATGTGCAACATCAGGTCGGGGTCGAGGATCGCCTGAGCCTGGGCGATGCCACCGGCCCGGTAGAACACTTCCTCGGCGAGCATGTGCGAGTGGCCCGAACCGGCAACGTAGAGCAGGTGCTCGTTGGCGAGGGCCTCGGCCAGCGCATCTCGGGCGGCATCGAGCGAGGCGGACTGCCTGCCGATCACGTTGTCGATGATCTCGACCAACTGGTCGCGGTATCGGGTGCGGAGCGGCTGCATGTCAGCCACGGATCTCGCCCACATACTTGTAGCGATCGCCGCGGTACCAGCTGATCGCATCCTCGACCACCGAGCCGTTTTCGCCGTAGCCGAGCTGGGTGATCTCCAGCACCGCCGCGCCCTCGCGGATGCCGAGGTGGCGGGCGATGTCGGCCGGCGCCTCGATGGCCTGCAGGGACTGCAGGATGCGGCGGGGGCGAGCATTGCGCTCGTCCATGCGTTCGTAGAGGGACCCTGAGCCGTCGTAAGTGGGGCCGACGGTTTCCACCGGAACCATGGCCCGCTCGTAGGAGAGCGACTCCTCGCCGGCCATCCGGAGGCGGACCAGAGTCATCATCGGGGTGCCCAGCGGCAGACCGGTGCGGAAAGCGTCATCGGGAGAGATTGGCGCAATAGAGCACTCGACCACCCTCGAACTGGCCAGCAGGCCGCGCAGGCGCATGTCCTCGGTAAAACCGGAGAGCCGCGACAGGGCTTTTGGTATGCGACCGGTAACCACCGTGCCGGCGCCGGGTCGGGTGGTGACGAGACCCATCTGCGCCAGTTCCTTCAGGCCCTGGCGCAGGGTGGAACGGGAGACGTCGAGCTGCTCGGCCATCTCGCGTTCGGAGGGAAGTGATTCGCCGGGGACGATCGCGCCACCCTCGATCACAGCGGCCAGGGCGTTGCGCAGGCGCTCGCCCAAAGGCCCGTGCTGACGGTCCATTCGATCCCGCAATGCCGCGTAGAAATCCAAGGGTGTCCCGCCTTTTCGCAACAACTCGCCGATAACCGGTATGATTTTGGCCTGAGGATGGCAAGCCCTCCATCCGTCCCGGATGCATCACGATCGCCTATTTGCGCATATGAGGTTCCGTCAATCGCGCTATGGACAAATCTTCGTAAACCAATAACGTACCAGTGGACGAGCCGTGCCGCGAGGGCGGGCGGCGTGTAGCAAGGGGTACTTGGCATGCAGGCTTTGAAGTTCCCGCTGGCGGTGTCAGCCGTGGCGATCTTGATGTGCACCACTGCGCTGGCGCAGGAAGTGCGGTTCACCCATTCGATCACCGGCGGCTCGAGCCGTGTGGCGCTCGACTCGATCATTGCCGATTTCGAGGCGGCGAACCCGGGCATCACGATCAAGCAGATCGTGTTCGATGACGACCAGTACTCGAACCAGGGCCTGATCACGCAGCTGAAGAGCAACGAGGTCCCGGACATCTTCTTCGAGTGGGCCGGCTATCCGGTGCAGCGTGACGTCGAGGCGGGCTACGCCTACGACCTGACCGATGCGATGGCTACCGATGGGTGGAAGGAGAGCTTCTCGGACGCCGTGTGGACCGATGGCGCCGGCACCATGGTGGATGGCAAGCCGTACCTGGTGCCGCTGTCGCTCGATCTGACAAACACCATCTGGTACAACAAGAAAATCTTCGCCGAGTACAACCTGACGCTGCCCACGACCTGGGACGAGTTCGTTGCGCTCAACAAGACGCTGGCCGAAGCCGGCGAGACACCGATCGTCGAGGGTAACAACGAGTTCTGGCCGCTGGGCAACTGGGCCGGCCACATCGCTGCCATGGTGGTGCCGGCCGACGCCTACATCGCCGCCTTCAAGCAGGAAGCGCCGTTCAACACGCCGGAGTTCGAGAAGGCGCTGAACCTGCTCGTTGACCTGCACGAGGTGGGGGCGTTCAACAAGGACATGCAGGCGCTCGGCGCCGATCCGGCGATGGCGACGTTCTTCCAGGAGGGTGCGGTGATGCATCCGATCGGGTCGTGGCTGGTGTCCGAGACCGCGAACCTTGCCGAGGAAGGCTTCGAGTACGGCCAGTTCAACACGCCGCCGATCGATCCGGCGCATCCGCTCGCCAACAGCGTCATCGGCACGATCACCGGGCTGGTGGTGCACAAGGACGCGCAGCAGCCGGCCGAGGCGATCAAGTTCCTGAAGTTCCTCACCTCCGAAGCCAGCCAGGTGAAGTGGGCCGAGAGCGGGCAGATGAGCCCGGTGCAGGGCGTGAGCGAAAAGGCCAAGCTGGATGAGCAGACGCAGGCCATGCTGGCCCTGATGAGCAACGCCAGCGGCATCGTGCCGCCGCCGGACAACAAGTATCCGGTGCCGGTGGCCGAGGCCTTCTACCAGGCCGCAGCCTATGCCGCCTCGGGCGAAAAGAGCGCCAAGGATGCGCTCGTCTGGCTCGACGAGACGCTCGCCGCCATGGGCAAGCAGTAAGCTCGTCCGTTGCAAGACCGGTCGGCCCCCATCAGCAGCGGCGCCGCGAACATGTTGTTCGCGGCGCCAGCAATGCTCCTTTTCGCGACGTTCGTGCTGCTGCCCCTTGGGGCGTCGGTCTACTACGCCTTCACCTACTGGGACGGCTTCAGCGCCCCGCGTTGGGCGGGTTTTGCCAACTTTACGCGGGCGCTGACCGATCCGACCTTCCTCATGTCGTTCGTGCATGTGGTGCTCTATATCCTTGCGACGCTGGTCTTCGAGGTGTCGTTCGGGTTGTTCATGGCGGTGCTGCTGAACTCTGACCGGCGCGGCTTCTCGCTGATGCGCGGCATGTTCTTTGCGCCGGTGGTGCTGTCGATGTCGGCGGCGGGCGTCTTGTGGAAATTCGTGCTCGACTACCGGACGGGGCTGCTCAACTCGACGCTGCGTTCGGTGGGGCTGGGCGACTGGGCGCAGCCGTGGCTGGCGCAGCCGGAAACGGCGCTGCTGTTCATCTGCATCGTGTCGGGCTGGAAATATGCCGGCTTCTATATGGTGATCTTCTTTGCGGCGCTCCGCCGCATTCCGCGCAACCTCTACGAGGCGGCGAAGCTCGATGGCGCCAATGGCGTGCAGCAGTTCTTCGCCATCACCCTGCCGATGCTGAAGCAGAACGTCATTGTCTGCATCCTGCTGGCGGTGACCGGTGGCTTTGCCGGGTTCGACCTGTTTTTCACCATGACCAACGGCCAGCCCTTCGGGGCGACCGAAGTGCCGGCGACGTGGATCATCAAGCAGGCCTTCGACCAGAACCAGATCGGCTATGGCGTGGCGCTGACCGTGGTGCTGACGGTCGTCGTGTCGGTGATATCGATCGCCTATCTCAAGATTTCGGAGCGCGGCCATGTCACGCGCTACTGAACGTCCGCGCAGCGCGGCCGAGTGGCTGCAGTTCGCCAGCGCCGGCGTCATCGTGATGGTGATGTTCTACCCGGCGGTCTGGATGGTCTACTCGGCCTTCAAGTCCAATCGCGAGATATTCCGTACCCCCTTTGCCCTGCCGGGTGAGTGGAAGTGGGGGAACCTGATCGAGGCGTGGAATGTCGGCGGGCTCGGCACGCTTTACCTCAACTCGGTCTTCGTCACCGTCATGGCGGTGTCGATGTGCGTGCTCTTCGCCACCGGGGCCGCATTCGCGTTCACCCGGCTCGAGTTTCCGGGGCGCACGCTGATGTACCGCGTGCTGCTGGTGGGGCTGCTGCTGCCGCCGCCTTCGGTGGCGATCGCGCTGTTCACCCAGCTGCGCGACATGCACCTGCTCAATACGCACTGGGCGCTGATCCTGCCCGGCGCGGCGTGGCAACTGGCCTTCACCACCTTCCTGATGCGCTCGTATTTCCTGTCGATACGGCCCGACATGGAGGAAGCGGCGCGGCTCGACGGGGCGAATACGTGGGAGATCTTCTGGCACGTGTCGGTGCCGATGGTGTGGCCTGCGATGCTGACGATGATCGTGCTCAACACCATCGCGGTGTGGAACGAGTTGCTGTTCGCGCTGCTGTTCGTGACCGATGACGCGCAGCGGACGCTGCCGGTGGGGCTGGTGCGGTTCTCGGGCTACCACAGCACCGACTATTCGCTGGTGTTCGCAGCTCTGGCGATCACCACGGTGCCCATCCTCATCCTCTACTTCATCCTGCAGAGGCACGTGATCGCCGGACTTACGGCGACGGCCATGGACTGACCGATGACCATCATGCGTGACGAACCGATCGCCTCTTCGCTGCCGCCCGGGCTCGCCGGCTGGTCGATGGAGACGACTTTCGACACGACCGATGGCCGGGAACTGGGCGGGATCGTTACCTCGAAGCCGCTGCTCACCGGGGTGATCGAGGGGTTTTACGGCCGGGCGTGGACACCGCGCCAGCGGCTCGAAATGCTCGACTGGATCGTCGGGGCGGGGATGAACACGTTCGTCTACGGCCCAAAGGACGACATCAAGATCCGGGCGCGCTGGCGCGAAATCTACAACGCGGCGGAAGCCGCAGAACTCCAGGAACTGGTCGAGGCGGCCCGTGCGCGGAAGCTCAATTTCATGGTGGCCATCGCCCCGTGTCTTGACGTCGCCTATTCGGACGCAAGCGACCTCAAGGCGCTGAAGCGCCGGCTCGACCAGCTCCTGGCCCTCGGGGTTAAGCACTTCGCGCTGCTGTTCGACGATATTCCGCGCACCATGGCGGCGGCGGACGAGAGGGCATTCGACAGCTTCGCGGCGGCGCAGGTGTACTTTACCAACTCCGCTTTCGAGCACCTGAAGTCGCAGGTGGAGCAGCCGGTGCTGCTGTTCTGCCCGACCGAGTATTGCGGGGCGTTCGCCAGCCACGACGTGCCTGGCTCGGCGTATCTCAACACGATCGGGGAGGGGCTCGACCCGGAGATCGGCGTGTTCTGGACGGGGCCGGACATCGTGTCGAAGACGCTGTCGGCGGAGGGGCTGCGCGAGATCGGCAGGGTGCTGCGGCGGAAGCCGGTGATCTGGGAGAATTTCCACGCCAACGACTACGATGTGCGCCGGGTGATGGCGGGGCCACTGGGCGGACGGAAGGCGGAAATCCTCGGGCTGATCGATGGGTTGATCACCAACCCGAACAACGAGTTCGAGGCCAATTTCGTGCCAGTGCACACAACCGGGGCATTCGCCCGCGGCGTGGACATGGAGGCCGACGCACTCGCGGTGGCGCTGCCCATCTGGCAGAAGCGGTTCCGGCTGGCGTTCACGCAGCCGGTGAAGCTGCTGCCGCTGGAGGACGTCCGCCTGCTGGTTGAGCTGTTCTACCAGCCGTTCCGGCAGGGTCCGGAGGTGGAGGCGCTGTTGCAGACGGCGCGCCGCATGCTGAGCGAGCAGTATCCCGACGTGACGTCGCCAGCTTGGCGCGAGGGGCATGCTGCGATCACCGGGCTCAGGGACCGCATACGCAACCTGTTCGACCTCATGACGGAACTCGAAAACCGCGACCTGTTCTATGCCTTCCACCCCTATCTATGGGAGGCACGGGAAGAGGTGACGCACCTCGTGACCTATCTAGACTGGCTGGCCGAGGGGCACCCGGAGGGGACGGAGTTTCCTGACCGGGACCGCATTTACAATTTCTACCGGCGCGGCTTTACGGTGGCGGTGCAGGAGCTGCTGCCACGGGACGCGGGCGGCCGGTACAGGCATCACCTGTGATGGCGCAACGCTGACTGGGGGACGGGGCGTTGGAACTCGATTTCGGCGATGGCTATGGCCTGCGCCTGGCGCAGTGGACGGACTACGGGGCGCTGAACCGCGTCTGCCTGCTCACCGGCGATTCCGGCAAGGACGCGACGGCGCGGGAGGATGACCCGGACCTGCTCGGGCTGATCTACGCCGTGCCCTACCAGGTGTTCGCGCCCGATTTTGCCTTCGTGGTCGAGGGGCCGAACGGGGTGTGTGGCTATGTGCTCGGCACGCCGGACAGCGAAGGTTTCTATGCCCGGATGGAGCGCGAGTGGTTTCCGCAGCTGGCGCGCCGGTTGCCCGATCCGGGGCCAGACGAGAGCGGCTGGACCGGCAGCGACTGGGCGAGGCGCGTCATCCATCACCCCGAGTTCGTCTATCCGCCGGTGCTGCACGACTATCCGGCGCATGGGCATATCGACCTGCTGGCGAAAGCGCGGGGGCGGAAGATCGGCAGCCGGGCGCTTGAGCTGGTGATGGCGCGGCTGACGGCCGCGGGCGTACCGGGGATGCACCTGCAGGTGAGCCCGAGCAATGACGGGGCGCTGGCGTTCTACCGGACGCTGGGGTTCGAGCGGCTGGAGGATACGAGCCTGCCCGAGCACACGGTGTTCATGGCGATCCGGTTCTGACCACGGGCATTGCTTCGGGCGGCGCGGCCCAGCCGAGGACGGTGCGGCCGGCATATTCGTGCGAGCGGGCGCGCTCCTCGGCAATGAAGGCGTCGAAGCTCGGGCCCCTGACCGTAGCTTCGAGGGCGCGGGCCTGGGAGTCGAGGCGCTTCAGGGCGCTAAGTTCGTCCTCGCGGCCGAGTTTGGCTTTGCTGATCGCGGATTTCAGCACGGTGATGGTCTGGTCGTAGACCTTCAGCGGTACCGGGAACGGGTGACCGTCCTTGCCGCCATGCGCCATGGCGAAGCGCGCCGGGTCGGCAAAGCGGTGCGGGGCGCCGTGGATGACTTCGGCGACCTGCGCGAGGGCCTGCACCGTTCGGGCGCCGACGCCGGGGACCATCAGCAGCGACTCGAAATCCTCGGGGCCGCGATCGGCGGCGGCTTCGAGGCTGCCGTGCAGGCGGCGGAGCATGACGTCCTTGGGGCGGATGTCATGGTGCTCGGGCATGACGAGGTGCGGCAGCAGCGGCTCGTCGCTGTCCTCTGGGGCGGGGGCAGGGGGCTTGCTGTTCCAGCCGAGCTTTTCGGCTTCCTTGACGATGCGGTGCGGGCCGAGGGCTTCGAGCATCCGCACCTGGGCGATGCGGTTCCGGGCGGCGCGCAGGTCGGTGAGGTTGGTGATGGCGCCTTCGGTCCGGCCATCTATGGCGGCGTGCGGAGCGTCGACGAAGCTCTTCAGGCCATCGGAGAGCCAGTGGTAGCGGCGGGCGGTGCCGCTATCGCCCTTCATGCCCTGCTGCACGACGACCCACTTGCCGTCATCGGCAACGATGAAGCCGTGGAGGTAGAGCTCGAACCCATCCTGCACGGCGGCGCTGTCGACCTTGGCGACGAGGCGGCTGGCGGCGGCCAGCGCCGCGCCATCGAAGCCGACGCGATTGCCGATGGCGACGAGTTCATCCGGGGTTTTGCGCGAGTGCCGGCCGCGACCGCCGCAGACGTGGAGGCCGAGTTCGCGCTCGAGCGGGCGAAGGCCACCCTTGAGCGCGCCGATGACCGAGGTGGTGATGCCGGAGGAGTGCCAATCCATCCCCATGACGGCGCCGAAGGACTGGAACCAGAACGGATGCGACAGGCGGCTCAGCAACTCGTCACGCCCGTATTCGTGGACGATGGCCTGGCAGATCACGGCCCCGAGCCGCGCCATGCGCTGGCTCAGCCATTTCGGCACACGGCCGCCGTGGAGCGGGAGATCAGCGCTGCCGGAGCGGGTGGACATGGGCGATTCCAGATGATGATCCCAAGACGATAGCATGGAACGAAACGGAAACAAAGATGAGCTTGAGCCCCCGCCGGGCTTGCGGCCTCGGGTTGATGAATGGGCGGGTGACCGGCGGGGCTCAGCCCCAACGCGGGTAGTCCGCAATTTAAGCGAGACTCTCGCCCCGCCGGTCGATCGGGGATGAGTAGGACGGGGGTGCAAGGGAGCGGACACGGACGCCAGTGAAGACGTCCAACTGCCGGTTGCTCACACCGCGGCCCGCCGGAAACGACTTCCCGGCCCCCGATATCCCCCGCCGCACGTTCGTCGCGAGCGCCCGCCCTGCAGGAGACGAGGGAGAGTCGCATGCGGCTGAGACGCGGGGATAAGTCCGCTCGCTAGTTCGCCGCTCTGGCAAAAATGGCGCTGAGCGCCTCGATCATCTGCTCGTCGGAATAGAGCAGGGGATCGCCCTGCGACTCGACGAGGCCCTTCATCGTCAGCATGCCGACGGCCGACAGGGAGGCGAGGAATGCGAGCAGGCGAGGCTCGACTGGTCCGGTCGACTTGCCATCGGCGAGGAGGCGCGTGGCGCCGGCGAGGAGCATGTCGTTGAGCGGGCAATGCCGCCGGTGGAGGCGAACGTGGGGATGACGTTGCGGTGCTTGCCGCCGAGCAGTTCGTAGACCGGGACGCCGAGCGCCTTGCCCTTGATGTCGTGCAGCGCGATATCGATGGCCGACTGGGCGGCGGTGAGGAGGGGTGTATGTTGCTAGGCCGCAACACTTCAGAAACGACGACTTGTGGAGTATCGATCGCGCATTGCACCATCAGTCGAAGCGAATACGATACGAATCATTCTACAATGGAAAGACGGTCCATCATCATGAAGCTCGCTCTTGGCGCCATCGCGCCTTAAAGCTCGGCCTCGCCATTCCGTTCGGTGACAGCACCGCTGCAGATGTGCTGAATCCGCTCGCAACCTCGTCACAGCCTTACCGCGCAGCGACCTGGGCAGACATCCTCGACTAACAACGAAGTCGGTTCGTTCGTTGCACAGGCGGGCTTTGCCCGCCTGTTTCGTTTTCAACGAGTAGTCCGATCCGCCGCATCGAGCGCAGTGACCAGCGCCTCGAGCTGTGGCTCGCGGATGCCAATCAGCGATCTAGAAGCGCATCTGGCATAACTGGAATTGGTGGTCGGCTGCCATAGCCACTTCTAGGTGAACTGGGTAGGCAGGCTGACCACGGTACTGCAGCGGCTGCTCGTCGCCGACGACGAAGCGCCTCGCAAGGTCCGGATGATTGTTGATAAAGCCCTGGATGTATATGCGGTTAGACGGGGGTGGTAAGTGAACGGTCGCGATCCCAGGGCGCCTCCCGCATCGGGTGACGGCAAGGAACCGGCCGGTTGCTCAACACCGCGGCCCGCCAGGGGACGACTCCCCCGACCGTCGATATCCCCCACCGCACGTTCGTTGCGCAGCGCCCGCCCTGCAGGGAACGAGGTGAGAATCGCACGGCTGGAATCAGCGGGGATAAGTTGGGTTAGGAAAGATCGTATGGCGTTGGAGAGGCAAGTGTTTGTGGCTCCCCCCTTCCGCCCTGCCGGGCCGCGTGGGTGAAACGAAAAAGGGCGCCGTGATGGGCGCCCTTCGTGTGTTCTGCGAGGCCAGCGCTTAGCGGCTGGGGCTCGGGGGGAGGCCGTTGGCCTTGCGCCAGGCCTGGTATTCGTCTTCGGCGTCGGGGTGGAGCGGGTAGTAGCGGCGGAGGTCGGCGCCGACCATCAGCTTTTCGCGGCTGAACACTTCCCACTCGGCGTGCTTCTTGGAATCCTCGATGACCTTTTCGGCCATCGACTGCGGCAGGACGACGACGCCATCATCGTCGGCCATGATGATGTCGCCCGGGATGACGGTGACGCCGCCGCAGGAGATCGGCACGTTCACGGCGTTCGGGAAGATCGAGACCTGAACGTGGTAGTTCGGGGTCCAGCCGCGCAGCCAGGTCTTGAGGCCGAGCTTTTCGACGTTGGGACGATCGCGCATGACGCCGTCGATGACGATGCCGGCGCCGCCGCGGCCCTTGAAGTAGGTCGACATCATGTCGCCGAAGACGCCCGAACTCATGTCGCCGCGCGCATCGACAACGACCACGTCACCTTCCTCGATCTCGTAGAGAACGTGGCGGTGCAGCTGCACCTCGGGGTCGGAGTACTCGCCCTCGGCGAACAGGTCGGGGCGCTGCGGCAGGAACTGCAGGGTCTGCGCGACGCCAACGATCGAGGCGCCGGGGTTCTGCGTCACCGGGCCGAGCATGTGCGGGTTGCGGAAGCCGGCATGGCCGAGCGAGCCGGCTACGGTGGCGGTGCCGATGTCCCTGAGGGCATCGAGCATATCCTTGGACGGGCGCTTGAACGCTGGAATGGGGGTCTGAATCGTACGCATTAGAAGTTCCTCCGAATGGGGTGTGGCTTACCAGTTGGTGACCGAGCCGTCACGGCGATACAGCTTGGGAGCTTCCCAGAACTGGAACGACTTTTCGGTCAGCTTGTCTTCATTGATCTCGATGCCGAGGCCCGGGGCGGTGGGCACGGGGTAGACGGCGCCATCGAGCATCGGCATGAGCGGGAACAGGTCCGCGGTGGGGGTGCCGGCGTACAGATCGGTGGCGTTGGCGCGCACTTCGAGGGCGAAGAAGTTCGCGGTGGCGGCCGAGAAATGGATGGTGGCGGCGGTGCAGATCGGGCCGAGCGGATTGTGCGGCATGAGGTCGACATAGTGCGCCTCGGACCAGCCGGCGACCTTCATCGCTTCGGTGAAGCCGCCGACATTGCAGAGGTCCAGCCGGTTGTACTGGTGGATGCCGCGCTCGATGTAGGGCAGGAACTGCCACTTGGATGCGAATTCCTCGCCGATGGCGAAGGGCACATCGGTCAGGGTGCGGAGCGACTCGTAGGCTTCCGGCGTCTCGTCGCGGATCGGCTCCTCGAGAAAGTCGAGGGTGCCGGATGGCATCTTCTGGCAAAAGCTGGCGGTTTCGGCGACCGACAGGCGGTGGTGGTAGTCGATGCCGAGCACGACTTCGTCGCCGAGTTCTTCACGCGCGCGGACCAGGAACTTCGCGGTCTTGCCGATCGACTCGCGCGGCTCGAAGATGTTGTCCGGGCCACCCCAGGCGGCGGGGAAGAAGCGGATGGATTTCCAGCCGCGCGCCATCAGCGCCTTGGCCTGCTCGATGGTCTCGTTGCCGTCATCGGTGATCGCGCCGGTCGAGGCGAAGGTGGGAATGACGTTGCGGTGCTTGCCGCCGAGCAGTTCGTAGACCGGAACGCCCAGCGCCTTGCCCTTGATGTCGTGGAGCGCGATATCAATGGCCGACTGGGCGGCGGTGAGGACGCGGCCGCCCTCGAAATACTGGCTGCGATACAAGAGTTGCCAGATATGGCCGATCTGCATCGGGTCCTTGCCGACGAGGATCTGCGCATAATGCTCGAGCGCGCCGACCACGGCTTTCTCGCGGCCCGACAAGCCGCTTTCGCCCCAGCCGAAAATGCCTTCGTCGGTCTCGATCTTGACGATGAGCTGGTTACGGTGTCCGACCCAGACGGGATACGGCTTGATGGCGGTGATCTTCATTTGAGTCTCTTCGTTGTCGCGCTGCCGAACCGGAAAAAGTCTGCAACTTTTCCTGGCAGCGCTCCGGGTTACCAGCTGGTCATGGAGCCGTCTTCCAGCCGGGCGACCGGCAGGTAGGCGGGCGAATAAGGATATTTGGCGGCGAGGGCTTCATCGATATCGGTGCCGCTGCCGGGCGTCTCGTTGGGGTAGAGATAGCCGCGATCGTAGCGCCAGTCACACTTGAAGACGTCGTAGGTCTCCTGGGTGTAGCCGGTGAACTCCTGGATGCCGAAGTTCGAGATGGCGGTATCGACATGGATGTTGGCGCCCATGGTGGCGGGCGACATGTCCATCGGGCCGTGACAGGCCGATTTCACGTGGTAGATCGAGGCGAAGTCGAAGATCTTCTTGATGCCGGTGACGCCGCCCGCGTGCACCGCGGTAACGCGGATGTAATCGATCAGCTGTTCCTGGATCAGCGTGGTGCAGTCGTAGATCGAGTTGAAGATCTCGCCGACGGCCAGCGGCTGCGTCGTGTGCTGCCGGATGATGCGAAAACCTTCCTGCAGTTCGGCCGGGATGGCGTCCTCGAGCCAGAACAGGCGGTAGGGTTCGAGGTCCTTGCCGAGGCGGGCGGCCTCGATGGGGGTGAGGCGGTGGTGGACGTCGTGCATCAGGTGCACGTCGTAGCCGACGGTGTCGCGCAGCTTGTCGAACAGCTTCGGCACCAGCGGCATGTACTTGTGGGTCGCCCAGACTTCCTCGACCGGCATGGCGCGGACCATGCCGCCATTGGTCTGCACGGCGCCGGGGCCGGTGCCGTAGATCGGCGGCAGGCCGGGGATCGAGACCTGGGCGCGGATCGCCTCGAGGCCCTGCTCCTTCATGGCGACGACGCCTTCGACCACCTCATTGATGTCGAGGCCGCCGACATGCTTGTAGACCATCACCTTGTCGCGCGACCGGCCGCCCAGCAGCTGGTAGAGCGGCATGTTGGCGACCTTGGCCTTGATGTCCCACAGCGCCATGTCGATGGCCGCGACCGCCGCCATGGTGATCGGGCCGCGACGCCAGTAGGCACCCTTGTAGAGGTACTGCCAGATGTCTTCGGTGCGGAGCGGGTCCTTGCCGATGAGGGTTGGCGCGATGTGGTCCTGCAGGTAGGAAACGACCGCCAGCTCGCGGCCGTTCACCGTGCCGTCGCCGATGCCGTAGACGCCCTCGTCGGTGATCACCTTGACCGTGACGAAGTTGCGTCCGGGCGAGCAGACGATGATTTTTATCTCTTTGATCTTCATTTTTTGACGCTCGGAGTTTGGATCAGGACCAGGTGCGGTCCCAGGAATGGTCGTTGTCCCAGCGGCTGGTTTCCTGCCAGATGCCGGTGACGCCCGGCTGCAGGTGCTGCATCAGCAGTTCGTCGTTGAGGTCGTCGATGCCGAGGCCCGGCTTGTCGGTGAGGGTGATAAAGCCATTCTGCACGATGGGCTTGGGCAGTCCGATCTGGATGTCGTCCCACCACGGCACTTCGACCGAGTGGTATTCAAGCGCCATGAAGTTCTCGGTGGCGGTTGCAACGTGCGCGGCGGCGATCGCGGCGATCGGGCTTTCGGCCATGTGGATAGCCATCGAGATACCGTAGTCCTGCGCGCGGTCGCCGATCTTCTTGGTCTCGAGGATGCCGCCGGTGGTGAGCAGGTCGGGGTGGATGACCGAGATGCCGGCGTTGAACAGGGGCTCGAAGTTTTCCTTGAGGTAGATGTCCTCGCCGGTGCAGATCGGCACGGCGGTGGCTTCCTGCAGGCGGCGATAGCCTTCGGTATGCTGCCACGGGATGACGTCTTCGAGCCAGGCCGGGGTGTATTTCTCGATCCGCTGGGCGAGGCGGATGCCGTCCGACATCGAAATGTGACCGAGATGGTCGATGGCGAGCGGAATATCGGGGCCGATGACCTCGCGCACTTCGGCGATGTACTGCTCGAGCAGGTCGAGACCTTTTTCGGAGAAGTGCAGGCCGGTGAACGGGTGCATGACGTTCTGCGCGTCATAGACCATGTTGCGCGCCTTGCGCTCGGCGTCGCTGGTGGCGAGGAGACCGCCGGCATGCTGCTTGAAGCCATCGAGCACACCAGCCGGGCCGACGACGGCGCCAGGGATGTGGGCGATTTCCATCAGGCCGAGGTCCATCTTAAGGAAGGTGAACCCCATGTCCATGCGCTCTTTGAGGCGCTTGCCCATCTCGGTGCCGCTCGGACGATCGGCGTCGGTGTCGCAGTAGACGCGGACCTTGTCGCGGAACTTGCCGCCCAGCATCTGGTAGATCGGCATACCGTAGGCCTTGCCGGCGAGATCCCACAGCGCGATCTCGATGGCCGAGACGCCGCCGCCCTGGCGGCCGTGGCCGCCGAACTGCTTGATGCGGCGGAACAGCCGGTCGATGTCGCAGGGGTTTTCGCCGAGCAGGCGGGATTTCAGCATCAGCGCGTAGGTGGCGCTGGCGCCGTCGCGGACTTCGCCGAAACCCACAATGCCCTGGTTGGTGTAGATCTTCAGCAGCGCCGAGCGGAACGGCGCGCCGGTGATCTCGGCGACGCGGATGTCGGTGATCCGAAGGTCGGACGGGCGCGAGCTCGTGTTGACGTGGTTGAGGGCTGTGTCGGCGCTGGTCATGTCATCGAAGTCCGGGTTGAGGAACGGCCCGCACCTGGATGCGGGCCGGAATGGGGGAAGGTTGGAAACGGGGGCTAGAGCCGCAGCGCCATCTCGGTTTCGCCGTCGAACAGGTGCATGCGGTCCTGATCGAACTCGAGGAACACGGGCTCGTCCGGCCGCAGCGCGAAGGACGGCGGAACGCTGACGTTGACGGTCGCGCCGGAAACGAAGACCTGGGCGAAGGTGACGTCGCCGGTGGGCTCGACGGTGTAGACCTTGCCGGGAACAGCGCCGGGCACCTGGACCTTGTGCACCTTGATGGTCGAGTGCCGGCCGCCGAGCACGACCTTGTTCGAGGTCGCCGACAGCGCCTTCCTGCCATTGGCATCAGACAGCGGCATCTCCCAGCCTTCGGGGCTGGTGAGCACGACCTGGGTGCCCTTCGAGGCGGCGGTCAGCGGCACCAAGCTCATGGCGGGCGAACCGACGAAGCTGGCAACGAACATGTTCACCGGATGGGCGAAGACGTTGGCCGGGCTGTCGTATTGCTGCAGGAAGCCGCCGTTCATCACCGCCATCTTGTCGCTCATGGTGACGGCCTCGAGCTGGTCGTGCGTCACGTAGATGATGGTGGCGCCCAGATCCTGGTGGAAGCGCTTGATCTCGGAGCGCATCTGCACGCGCAGCTTGGCGTCGAGGTTGGACAGCGGTTCGTCCATGAGGAAGACCCGCGGCTCGCGCACCAGGGCGCGGCCGAGGGCAACACGCTGCTGCTGGCCGCCCGACAGTTCGCGCGGCTTGCGTTCGAGCAGATGCGTGATGTCCAGCGTCTTGGCGGCGTCGCGCACCTTCTTGTCGATCTCTTCCTTGGGCAGCTTTCGCATCTGCAGGGGGAAGGCGAGGTTCTTGTAGACCGACTTCTGCGGGTAGAGCGCGTAGTTCTGGAACACCATGGCGATGTCCCGATCCTTCGGATCGAGATTGGTGACGTCGCGATCACCGATGGTGACCGCGCCGCCGGACATCGAGATGAGGCCGGCGACGAGATTCAGCGTGGTGGTCTTGCCGCAGCCGGAGGGGCCGACGAGCGCGACGAACTCGCCATCTTCCACCGTGAGCGACACGCGGTTCACGGCGTAGACCGGACCGTAGTTCTTGACCACGTCTTTGAGAACAACCTGAGCCATAACGGTTCCCGGGGTTAGTGCTTCACGGCGCCCTCAGTCAGGGCGCGCACGAAGTAGCGTTGCAGGACGAGGAACAGCACCACGACGGGTATGCTCATCAGGAAAGTGGCTGCCATCAGGCCCGGCCAATCGGTGGCGTTCTCGGAGAAGAAGCGCTGGATACCCACCGGCAGGGTCATCTGATCGTGCCGGGTGAGGAAGGTGTAGGCGTAGATGTACTCGTTCCAGGCGCCGATGAAGCTGTAGATCGAGGTGGCGATGATGCCGGGAGTGGAGAGCGGCATCACGATCAGGAAGAAGGCCTGGAAGCGGGTGGCGCCATCGATGCGCGCCGCCTGCTCGAGCTGGATCGGAATGTTGTCGTAGAAGCCCTTGAGCAGCCAGATGGCGAGCGGCAGGCCGAAAGTGAGGTAGGTCAGGATCAGCGAGCCGTGCGTGTTCACCAGCCCCAGCACGCGCATCAGGATGAACAGCGGCACGAGGAACACCACGGCCGGGAACATGTTGCGCAGCAGCACGGCAAAGAACAGGAACGTGCGGCCGGGGAAGCGGAAGCGCGAGAAGGCGTAGGCTGCCGGTACCGCGACAGCCACCGCGAGCAAGGTGGTGACGACCGAAACCCACATCGAGTTCCAGAAGTAGCGCAGGAAGTCCTGTCCGACGCTGCCCGAAGGATCGAGCAGGCGCCAGTAGTTGTCGAGCGTCGGCTCGGTAGGCCACCACTGCGGCGGGTACTGCATGGCAGCAAAGCCGGTCTTCAGCGAGGTGATCAGCATCCACGCCATCGGCATGATGGTGAAGCCGAGCAGGAACACCAGGAAAATGCGCCCAGCCCAACGCCAACCCATGCCGCCGGAGCGGTATTCGGTGATCGAACTCATGCGCCGGCCCTCTGGTCGTCGCCGCGGGTCAGGGCGCGGACGTAGAAGTAGCCCAGGGTCATCATGATGATGAAGAGCAGCACCGCGTAGGCAGCGCCCACGCCCCAGCGCTGGCGGAGGAAGGCGAGCTCGTAGATATGGGTGATCCAGATCTGGGTCGAGCCGACCGGGCCGCCGCCCGTCATGATGAAGGGGATGATGAAGGAATTGAAGTTCTGCACCACGAGCAACAGGATCGTGACCGTCGACACGCTCGACAGGTGCGGCCAGGTCACATGCCAGAAGCGCTGCCAGGGGCTGGCGCCATCGACCTGCGCGGCGCGCAGCAGCGTGTCGGGGACGGTCTGCAGGCCAGCCATCAGCATGATCATGGCGAAGGAGAATTCCTTCCACACGTTCACGACGATCAGCGAGTAGAGCGAGGTGCTGGTGTTATCGAGGAAGTTGATCGGCTGGTCGGTGACGCCCAGCTGCACCATCAGCGCGCCGATGGCACCGAAATCGGAGTGATAGAGCCACTTCCACACATAGGAGGCGGCGACCGCGCTCACCACCCACGGGATCAGCAGCAATCCGCGCAACAGGGCGCGGCCGGCGAACTCACGATTCAGCGCCAGCGCGGCGCCGAGCCCGAGCAGGAAGGCGATGGCAGTGGACAGGACCGTCCAGATGATGGTCTGCCAGGTTACCTTCCAGAAGATCGAGCTTGTGAGGATGGTGACGTAGTTGTCGAGCCCGTTGAACTGCTTCTGGCTCAGCGCCAGGCTGGCCGGGGTGTTAAAGAAGCTCAGCTCGATAGTGTAGTAGATCGGGTAGGCGATGACGACGAGCATCACCAGGATGGCCGGCGCGACGTAAAGATAGTCGGTGCGGCTCTTGACGATGCGGCTGCCAAGGCTGGGTCGCTTGGGCGCCGGTGGATCGGGGACGTCCCGGAAAATGGCTTGGCCGGTGCTCACTCTGGCAGACCCTGTTCTATGAAGATGGAAAGACCGGCGGCGCATGCCGCCGGTCAGATTCGCTCGGAAGGGCGATCAGATGCCGCCGCTGCCGTCGATGATGGCCTGCACCTTCATGGCCGCATCCTCGACCGCCTGGTCGACGGTCATGGTTTCGGTGAGGGCGTTCTGCAGCATGTCCGGAACGATGATGTTCATGATTTCCGGGGCCTCCGGGATCACCGGGAACGGGATGCCGTTGGGCAGCATCGAGGTGGTGATGTCGAGGAACCGGGTCTGTTCGAGGCGTTCCTTCATCCACTCGGTCCTGAAGCCACCGAGGTGGCCAGGGTTGGAGCTGGCCCAGTTGAGCTTGACCGACCATTCGGGGCTGGTCCACATGCAGATCAGCGCCTTGACAGCCTGCTCGTCGACATTGCCACCCTCGACAAAGTCAGACTTGACCATGTGGATGTTGGAGCCGCCAAACACCACGGCACGCTTTCCGTCGGGTCCGGTCGGCATCAGGCCGTAGCGCATGTTGGCGACCACGGCATCGGCCTTTTCCTTGTCGGCGCCGGTTGCCTTGCTGGCCAGGTCGTTCATGCGGGCATATTCGGAGGGGTGCGCGATCACCATGGCCAACTCGCCAGCGATGAACGGACCCTGGTTGTCGGCCTGGGTGTTGGTCAGGGCCGAGACCGGGACCGACTTGTCGCGGACATACATGTCCACGGCAGCCTGCAGGGCGGCCTTGGATCCCTCGTTGTTGATCCACACTTCCTTGTAGCCCGGGGTCGCTGCGGCCTCATCGAGAGCGCCGCCACCATATGCCCAGAGCTGCGGCATGAAGCGGAACGGTGTGTTGCCGGCGTTCTGCTTGGCGACAAGGCCATAGCCGGCGATGCCGAGCTTGTCGTGGATGGTCTTGGAATAGATCACAAGATCGTCCCAGGTGGCCGGCGGACTTTCGGGGTCGAGGCCGGCATCGGCAAAGATCTTGGCGTTCCAGATCAGCGCCATGGTCTCGTTGTTGGTCGGGATACCGTAACCGACACCTTCATAGGTGACCGACTTCAATGCGCCCGGCCAGAAGTCGGCGCTCGAATAGCCCACGTCTTCGGGCTTGAGCGGATTGAGGTAGCCCTTGGCCGCGAACTCGACACCGCCGAGGATCTGCAGGCGGACGACCATCGGGGCCGCATTGCCGAGCAGCGCGGTACGGAACTTGTCGAGCAGTTCGTTGTAGGTGATCGACTGCACGTCGGTCTCGATGTTCGGGTAGGCGACCTTGAAGGCCTCCCAGAACGCCTTGTCCTGCCTGTGCGAGATTTCCGGATCGGCCTCGAACGGGCCGGTGTACCAGTAGGTGACCTTGCCGGTGTAGTCGTTTGGCACGACGGCGCCGCAATCCTTGGCGGTGTCGTAGGTGGTCGTGCCGGCGATCGACTTAACGTAATCGGGCGACCACTTCGACAGATCAACGGACTGGGCAAAAACGGTGCCGCTCATCAGCGACGCCGCGAGGCTGACCGCGAAAGTGAACTTAACTACCTGGCGCGCGGCCGAACCGCCAACGCCTGCATGCCGATCAAGATCGGTCATCGGGGAACTCCTCCAATATTAGCGTTCATCCGGATTTGCCCGGAAACGCGCTCCCACAGCTCAAAGCTGACACTCGGCGGCGTCCGGAATGCCTCATGGCTTCCAGCTTCTACCGTTGCTCGCCGACACTACAGACAATGAATGCTGTGTCAACACGACTTGGATCGTACATTCTTTTTGCACTTTCGAGTGCAGAAGATGACCAAAAGGGGATTGGCTTGCCTGTAAAAGATGCATAAATCAGCCGCATGGGAGAGGAAGATGTCAGCGAGATGCAGGTGATGGAAGGGGCCGAGCAGGCTCCGTCCGTGTATGAACTCATTCGCGAGGACATCATCTCCGGCCGGCTGAACCCCAACGAACGGCTGAAGGTCGCGGAGCTGGCGGAGCGCTACGAGACCTCGACCAACCCGGTGCGCGAGGCGCTGCAGCAATTGCGCGGCGAAGGGTTCGTGGTGATGGAGCCCAACCGCGGCGCGCGGGTGATGCCCATCGACGAGAATTTCGTGCGCGACATCATCGAGATCGAGGTGCTGATCGAGCCGGCGCTGACCCGCTGGTTCGTGTCGATCGCCAATGCAGCCGACATCGTCGAGCTCGAGGCGATCCAGGCGCAGATCGAGGCCAACAACTTCGAGGACCGGGTGAACCACGGGCTGCTGGACACCAGGTTCCATCAGTTCATCTACGACCGGCACTACAACCGGCATGCCGCGGAGCTGTGGTGGAAACACCGCGAGATCCTGCGGGCGATCAGCCGACGGTTCCCCACCTCGCTCAGCCGCCGCAACTCGGTACTGAAGGAGCATCGTGACCTGATCGAGGCAATTCGCGCACAGGATGCCGATGCCGCCGCCGCCGTGGTGGCGGCGCATGTGCAGGGATCCGGGCGACACATCATCGAGCAGATGGGCGTGGCGCAGAGGAATAGCGGGAACTGGCGGAGCGCGCGCAAGTAACCTGTCTTCACACTACATCCGATTGAGAAAAGGCCCGCTCGGGGCCGAGGGAGCATCATGAAAATCACCGACCTGCGCGTTGCCGTCATCGGCAAGCACCCGATCGTCCGCATCGTCACGGACGAGGGCCTCTATGGCATCGGCGAGGTGGAGTGGACCAAGACCTATCTCAAGCCGTTCATCCTGCACTTCAAGGATGCGCTGATCGGCGAGGACCCGACCGACGTCGAGCGCTGCATGATGAAGATCCGCCAGCGCGGCTCGTTCAAGCCCTATGGCGCGGCGGTTTCGGTGATCGAGCATGCGCTGTGGGACATCGCGGGCAAGGCGGCGGGGGTGCCAGCCTACAAGCTGCTGGGCGGCAAGGTGCGCGACAAGGTGCGGGTCTATAACGGCTCGGTACGCCGCGCCCGCGCCGGCGACAGCCCGGAGGATTTCGCCGCCGACGTCAAGTGGATGGCCGAGCAGCCGCAGAAGTTCTTCATGGTCAAGCAGGGCCTCGGCTTCCACTCGAGCCAGAAGGACAGCTTCCCCGACTTCCACTACGGTCCCAAGAGCAAGAAGGCCGGATACCACGGCGCCATGGACCAGGGGCAGATCTCCGAGCGCGGCTTCGCCTACATGCTCGATTGCGTGATCGCGATGAAGGAAGCATTGGGCGACGAGGTGTCGCTGGCGCTTGACTGCGGTCCGGGCTGGTTCCTCAACGATGCGATCAAGTTCGCCCGGGCGGTCGAGCCCTACAACATCATGTGGCTCGAGGACATGCTGACCGGCGACTACGTGCCGTGGGTAAACCCGCAGGCCTACCGCGAGCTGACCACCTCGACCTCCACGCCGATCCATACCGGTGAGCAGATCTACCTGCGCCACAACTTCAAGGAACTGATCGAGACGCAAGCGGTCCGCGTCGTCGGTCCCGATCCGGCCGATATCGGCGGTATCGCCGAACTCAAGTGGGTGGCCGAGCATGCCTACATGCACAACATCATGATGGCGCCGCACGGTACCGCCAACGGCCTGCTCGGCCTCGGCGCGCTGATCAACGTGTGCGCCACGCTGCCGGCCAACTACATCGCCTTCGAGTACCCGTCGGCGTCCGATCCGTGGTGGAACGACATCGTCACCGGCCTGCCGCCGATCGACCAGATCGTCAAGGACAGCCATGTCGACCTGCTGCCCGGCCCGGGCCTCGGCCTCGATATCGACGCCAAGGCAGCCAAGCCGTTCCTCAAGGAAGAGGACGCGGGCTTCTTCGACGCCTGATCGCGACAGCCCTGGTCTGAATGAAGCCCGTGGCATCGACCGCGGGCTTCTGCATTTGCGAGGCCCCAGTGGTAATTGGCTCTTGGCAGCATCGTCGGAATGCGATGAAGTGACCTCAATCACAAGACCAGAGGTTTCATCATGGGCGAGCGGATCACACTGACCGCGTCGGACGGCTTTTCACTCAACGCATATCGTGCCGTGCCCGAGGGCAAGGTGCGCGGCGGGGTGGTGGTGATCCAGGAAGTCTGGGGCCTCAACCACTGGATCCGCAGCGTGGTGGACCGGTTCGCGCATCATGGCTACCTGGCGGTGGCGCCGGCAATGTTCGACCGGGTGGAGTATGGCTACGAGAGCGATGACTACACGCCGGCGCAGTTCCAGATCATCGGTGAACTGCTGAAGACGTTCAGCCACGACACCGCGCCGCTTGATATCGACGCGGCGATCAAGGCAGCGTCCGAGGGCGGCAAGGTGGGGATTACCGGCTACTGCTTCGGCGGGCGGGCGACGTGGGTGACCGCGGCACGCGGCGCCGGGCTCAGTGCGGCCTCGGGCTATTACGGCGGTGGCGTGCCGAACTACATCGACCTCGAGCCGCAGGTGCCGACCGAGATGCATTTCGGCGACAAGGACACCGGCATCCCGCTCGAGCAGGTGGAGCAGTTGAAGGCACGGCACCCCAAGGCCGACATCTACACCTATGACGGCCCACACGGCTTCTGCAATTCCGATCGGCCGGATAACTTCAACGAAGCCTCGTGCAAGAAGGCCTCGCTGCGCACACTCGAGTTCTTCCATAAGCACCTCGACTAAGCTCAAGAGGCACCTCGACTATCTGGTCGAGCACTGGGAGGCGGCGCAGGCGGCGCCGCTCTCGGCGCGGAAGCTGATGCTCGTCTGCGGGCTCGCCGATGCCTATGCCGACCGGTTGTTCGGGGCGCAGGATGCGACCGACGACATTCTCGCGTTTCGGGCAGAGTCGGCAGTGCGTTCGACAGCGCTGGCGCGAGTGTTCGCGCTGGTACGGGGCGAGTTGAGACTGGTGACGGAGGCGGTGGAGGTGCCGCTATCCGACTATGGCCATCTGAAGGTCGAGGACTTCATGGTCAGCCTCTACAACGACCACACGGTGCAGCGGGTGCGGCTGGTGCTGGCGGACGGCTCGCGCGTGCTGGCGCACCCGGTGGTGGGCGAGGCGATCTGGTTCCTCAGGTCAGCCTGAGGATGGCGCGGTAGATTTCGACCGCTTCGTGGATGGCGGCGACGTCGCAGTATTCGTCGATCTTGTGCGCCATGGCCGGATCGCCCGGGCCGCAGATGATCGTCGGGACGTCGCCGAGGGCGGGGGTGAGGATCGAGGCGTCGGTGAAGTAGGCGGCGCTGGTCGGTGGGGTGTCGCGGCCGGTGGCGCTGCGGTAGGCGGCGGCCAGCTTCTGCATGATCGGGTCGGCGGGATCGGACCAGACCGAGGGGAGGTCGACCAGCGTCGTCAACTCGGCGGCCGGAATGGTGAAGGTCAACTGGTCGTGGATGTGGGCGTGCGACATGCCCGGCACGGTACGGATATCGAGGGTGAAGTCGGCGGCGTCGGGCACCGAATTGATGTTGAGGCCGCCCGAGACCATGCCGATGTTCAGCGTCGGCGAGCCCATGATGGGGTGCGGCGGGTGGTTGAAGCCGAACTCTTCGAGCGCAGTGATGGCACGGGCCGCCTTGTAGACGGCATTGTCGCCCAGATGCGGGGTGCTACCATGGGCGGTGACGCCGTGCGTGCTGGCGCGGAGCCAGAAGGCGCCCTTGTGGCCGGCGAGGAGTTTTCCGGCGGTCGGTTCGCCGACAATCAGCATGGTGGCGGCGGGCAGGGCGCCGGACTCGGCGAGGGCGCGGGCGCCGTTGGAGCCGGTTTCTTCGCCGCCGGTTAGGATCAGCGTCACCGGCGCGTCAGGCTCGGCGATGGCGGCGGCCACCATGGCGGCGACGCCGGCTTTCATGTCGCAGGAGCCGCGGCCGTAGAGTTTTCCATCGATGATTTCGCCGCCGAACGGGTCGCGCGTCCACGGGGCGCTGCCGAGGGGGACGACGTCAAGGTGGCCGGTGAAGGTGGGGGCGGGGCCGTCGCCACGGCGGGCGACGAGGTTCAGGCGGTTCAGGCCGAAATCGCTCAGGGTGACGGCGAAGCCGTGCGATTCCAGCAGATTGGCGAGATGGCGCACGCAGGCTGCCTCGTCGCCCGGCGGGTTGCGGGTATCGATGCGGACGAGGGTTTGGGTTAGCGCGACGGCGTCGATCATGTCAGCGGCGTCCGGTAGACCGGGGTGGGGATACCCTCGTAGCGGGCCTTCAGCTGCAGGGCGAGGAACTTGCTGAAGAAACGCGAGAGGGCGAGGTTGCCGCCCTGGAACCAAAGGTTTTCCTGGGCGGTGGGCTTGTACATGTTGCGCAGTTCGCCGTGCCACGGCAGCGGGTCGTTGCGGTGACCGGAGCCGAGGCCCCAGCAGGGGCCGACGGCGTCGGCGGTCTGGCGGTCGACCAGTTGGGCGACGACCTCGTGCATCGACTGGAAGCCGGTGGACTGGATGACGGCGTCGGCGGCGATCTCGGTGCCATCGGCGAAGCGGATGCCGGTGGGCGTCAGGGTGTCGATGGCGACGCCGGCCTTCACCTTGATGTCGCCGTTGATGATGAGGTCGGAGGCGCCGACATCGACGTAGTAGCCGGAGCCGGTGCGGTAGGCCTTCATCATCAGGCCGGTGTCGTCGTCGCCGAAATCGAGAAGGAAACCAGTGGCTTGCAGGCGCTGGTAGAAGTCGGCGTCGCGGGCGCGGATGCGCGTGTAGAGGGCGCGCTGGGCGGCGGGCTGGAGGGCGAAGGGCGTGGCGGCGGCGATCAGGTCGGCGCGGTCGACGTCGATGCCGTCGGCGGTGGCCTGCTCGGAGTAGATGTCGAAGGCGAGGTCCATCAGCGTGTCGGAGCGGACCACGGTGGTGGGGTTGCGCTGGATCATGGTGACGTCGGCGCCGGCTTCCCAGAGGTCGACCGAGACGTCGTGGCCGGAGCTGGCGGCGCCGATGACGGCGACCTGCTTGCCCTTGAAGCGGGCGCCGTCGCTGTACTGGCTCGAATGCAGGATTTCGCCCTTGAAGTCGGCGGCGCCGGACAGTTCCAGCCACTTCGGCGGGCCGTAGGCGCCGGTGGCGAAGACGAGGTGGGCGGGGTGAAGGGTTGATTCCGTACCGTTGCGCAAGGCTTTGACGTTCCAGCACTTTTCGGCGTCGTCGAACGTCGCGGAGAGGGCTTCGGAGCCGGTCCAGTAGGTGAGGCCCATGACCTTTACGTACATTTCCAGCCAGTCGCCCATCTGGTCCTTCGGGGTGAAGACCGGCCAGTGGGCGGGGAAGGGGATGTAGGGCAGGTGGTCGTACCAGACGGGATCGTGGAGGACGAGCGAGCGGTAGCGGTTGCGCCAGCTGTCGCCCGGATTCGCGTTCTTTTCCAGGATGATAGCGGGGACGCCGAGCTGCTTCAGGCGGGCGCCGAGCATGATGCCGCCCTGGCCGCCGCCGATGATGACGACATAGGGCTGCTGGGTGGTGCCAAGCGCTGATTCCTCGGCGGTTTTCAGCTCGGACCAGGTCTTGCGGTTGCGGTCTGCGCCGTGGCGGACGCCCATCGGGCGGGTGAAACCGGACTGCTCCTCGTGGCCGGTGAGGGACTGCAGCGTGGTGAGGATGGTGCGGGCCTTGCCACCTTCCAGCCGCACAATGCCTTCGATCTGACCGACGGATGAACGGGCCTTGAACCATGCCTGAACGTCGGAGGCGCGCTGTTCGACCTCGCCGAGTTCGAAGCTGGTGGGAGTGGTGCTGGCGAGGGTGGATTGCAGCATCGCGGCGATGGCCGGTTTGCCCTCCAGCGTCTTCACGTTCCAGGTGAAGGCGACGATGTCGCGCCAGTAGCAATCGGCGGCGAAGAGGTCGAGCACGGCGGGGATGTCGTGGGCTTGAAGCGCAGTCGCAAAACTCTGGAGCCAGGCCGCGGCTTCGGCCCGGGAAGTGGTGTCCGGCATGGTCAGTCCCTGTTGGCGCCGGCGGTGAAGGTCCGCCGGTATTCGGTATGCCAGAAGGAACGCCGCGCTTCGGTCAGTCGCCGAGCGGCTCGAGTTCCTTGCCCTTGCGATGGGCCAGCACGTTGTATTTGACCCGGCGCAGGGTTTCGAGCGCGGGGGCGCCGAGGCGGTAGCCGGCGGCGACGGAGATGAGGTCGATGATGGCGAGGAAGGCGAAGCGCGAGGCGGTCGGCTTCATCGTGTCCGGATATTCGGGGATGTCGACCGTCAGCTTTACGTCGCAGACCTTGGTGAGCTCGGTGTCGGGTGCGGTGATGCAGATGGTGTTGGCGCGGTAGTGCTTCGCCAGAGCCACCGCCTCGATGACCTCGCTGGTGCGGCCGGTGGCGGAAATCGCGATGACGAGGTCGCCCGGCTTCAGCGTCGAGGCCTTCATCCGCATGACGTACGGGTCGGAATGCGAGGCGATCGCGATGCCGTAGCGGAACAGGCGCTGCTCGGTTTCGAGCGCGAGGGAGGCGGACGAACCGCCCAGGCCGAAGACTGCGATCTGGTGGGCGGAGGCGATCAGTTCGGCGGCCTTCACCACCTCGGAGGGAGGAACCTGGCGCTCGACGGCGGCAAGGGCGTTGCGGGCTTCGCCGAACACGACGTTCCACAGCGGCGAGCCGTCGGCGTCGGAGACCGGGGGCAGGGGCGTGCTGAAGTAGAGGCGGCCGACGACGACGGACTGGGCGAGCTTCAGTTTGAAGTCGCGGACTCCGTCGCAGCCGATGGCGCGGCAGAAGCGGGTGACCGTGGGCTCGCTGACATCGGCGCGGCGCGCAATCTCGGCGTTCGACGCATCGACCGAGAAGGCTACATCGGCCAGCACCACGTCGGCGACGCGGCGCTCGGCGGGGCGGAGATCGGCGTAGCTGTCCTTGATCTGCGAGAGGATGTCGGGAAGGGGATGCTCGGGTGCGTTGGCGTCGGTCAACAGGGGGCTCTCCGGCGTTGTGGCCGGGACGGCTTCTACCATGTTCGATGCGACGCGCTGCATGCCGAAAACCGGCTGTCCCCGGCCGTTCGCACGGCCATCTGTCAGTTGATATGTACTCAGAATGTAGGAAACTTACACACTTTGCAACAGGCAGAGTGCCCGGTTTTTGGGCGATTATGATGTAATCGGTTTCATTTATGACCCTCGCTTGACAGTGGAAGTAGGATAGTTACAGACTGCTCGCCAGCCTGAAGGACAGGGACGCGGAAGCGACCTTCGGGCAGGGGGCACCCCAGCTTGCGAGGGGCGATTGAACGCGATGAGTTCGCTTGAGCCGAAGCTCAGGATCAAGGCGGCGACCAAGGTCTACCAGACCGGGTCGGGCGACCTGCTGGCTCTTGATCGCTGCTCGCTCGACATCCACGCGGGAGAAATCGTTACGGTGGTGGGTCCATCGGGTAGCGGCAAGACCACGCTACTGTGGGCCATGTCAGGATTGCACGGGTTGACCTCGGGTGAGGTTGTGCTCGACGGCAAGGTGATCAAGGGCCCGAACCCGCAGATCGGCATGGTGTTCCAGGAAGCGAACCTGCTGCCCTGGCGGAATGTCGACGCCAATATCCGCTTCCCGTTCGAGATCAAGGGCGAAAAGCCCGACGAAGCGTGGATCGAGAGCCTGATGCATCGCGTCGGGCTCGACGGCTTCGGCAAGAAGATGCCGCGCGAGCTCTCCGGCGGCATGCAGCAGCGCGTGGCGCTGGTGCGGGCGCTGAGCTTCAAGCCATCGGTCCTGCTGATGGACGAGCCGTTCGGCGCGCTCGACGCCTTCACGCGCGAGGAAATGAACCATCTCGTCGAGGAGATCTATCTCGATACGCGGACGACCATCGTGCTGATCACCCATTCGATCGAGGAGGCGATCTTCCTCGGCGACCGTATCGTGGTGATGAGCGCGCGGCCTGGACGCATCGCGCACCTCCACGACGTGCCGTTCCCGCGGCCGCGTTCAATGGACATCATGTCGACCCGCGAGGTGTTCGATCTCACCAACACCATCAAGCGTGAAATCGTCGGCGACCAGCAATCGAAGGCGCGCATCGCGCAGCGCCCGGCCGCCGCCGCCACGCCAGCGAACTGAGACCATGGACAAGACTGACGCCATTCCCGATTTCAGCAAGTCCGGCGCCAGCGGTGGCGGAGAGCTCGGCGTTGCCAACATGTCGGCGCTGACGAGCGGACCGGGGATCAGTTCGTTCCGCGACGTGGCGATCATCGCGGCGGTCGCGGTGGTGGTGATCGGCGGCATCGAGCTGCTGCTGAACATCTTCGCGGTGCCGCAATACGTGCTGCCCAAGCCGAGCGAGATCGGCGTGGCGCTGGTGACGGACTTCTGGTTCATCCTGCCGCACCTGGGGCATACGCTGGTGGAGCTGTTCTCGGGCTTTTCCATTGGGGCGTTGATCGGGCTGATCCTTGCGGCGGTGATCACGCAGTTCCCGTTCGCCGAAAAGATCATCACGCCCTACATCCTGTTGCTGGTGACGACGCCGATGCTGGCGCTGGTACCGCTGCTGATCCTGCGCTTCGGCTTCGGCTACGAGCCGCGCATCATTGCGGTGGCGCTCGCCTCGGGCCCGATGGTGATGATCAACGCCGCGACCGGCTTCCGCCGGGTGGACAGCGGCAAGATCGCACTGGCGCGGTCTTATGGCGCCTCGACGCTGCAGATCTTCTGGAAGGTCCGTGCGCCGATGGCGCTGCCGATGATCTTCGTCGGGCTGATGGTCGGGTCGATCTTCGGGCTGCTGACGGCGGTGGGCGCCGAGATGGTCGGTGGCGGCTTCGGGCTCGGCAACCGGCTCACCTCGTACTCGTCGATGATCCAGATGCCGCAGTTCTTCGCGGTGGTGATGATCCTCTCGACGCTCGGCATCCTGATCTACATCCTGTTCTTCCTGCTCGGGAAGAAGTTCGCGAGCTGGGAGGCGTGAGGGGGAGCCTAGCGGTTTTACCGGCGCCGACGTGTCATCCCAGCGAAAGCGGGGACCCAACTCGAAGTCGGCGCAGGTGGATAGGTGGGTCCCTGCTTTCGCAGGGATGACACCGAGTGGTTGGGTTGAGGCCGGTAGCTGCCAGTCGGTGATGAATCCGAAGCGGACGGCCCCCTCCCGGCCTCCCCCATAAAGGGGGAGGTGAAGAAAGAGCGGCCTTGCCGCCAGTGGGTTTGACTAAGCGGGCCGGGGGTATTCGGCGCGTTGACGTGAAGGGAGGCGGGGCGGAAGGGACGCGCTGCTTTCAGGGACCTAGAAACGAACCATCATACAGGGGACTGACATGAGCATTCTTTCGGGCGGCATGAGCCGCCGTACCTTCCTGCAGGTTTCGGCCGCGGGCGTTGTCACGGCGACGGCGCTGGGCGGCGTCGGCGGTGCCAGTGCGGCGCCGTACGGCAAATTCACCTGGATCTCGCCGCGCGGCACGCTCGAAGTGCTCGACGACTACCCGTACTGGGTGGCCAAGAAGATGGGGTACTTCACCGACCTGGGGATCGACACGGCGATGGAGCCGGGTCCGTCGGACGGCACCGCGACGGTGAAGTTCGTCGATGTGGGCCAGGCCGACATGGGCTTCCCGTCGCCGGGCGTGTTCTCGTTCGCGCTCGAAAACGGCATGAAGCTGAAATCGGCGTTCCACATGGGCGCCAAGGACACGTTCTCGCTCGCCTTCCGCAAGGGCGAGGGCACGAACGACCTGAAGACGCTCGAGGGCAAGACCATCCTGCTCGGCTCGGCGGCGTGGCAGTCGATCGTCGACCCGATGCTGGGCGTGCAGGGCGTCGACATCACCAAGGTGAAGTATGTCGAGGCCGGCTGGCCGACCTGGGGCACGGCGCTGAAGGCCGGGCAGGGCGATGCCGCGCTCAGCTGGGAAGGCCTGCGTGCCGAATGGATCGGCTCGAACATGGACTTCGAATACTGGCTGGGCGTGCAGAAATCGCCGCTGTTCGCCAACACCTTCGTGGTGCGGGCCGCCGATCTCGACGATCCGGACAAGAAGGCCTTCCTCGACAAGTACCTCAAGGGCTGGGCGATGGGTCTCGAGTACGCCTATCACAACCCGCGCGCCGCGGTGGAGATGGTGTTCGAGCAGTTCCCGACGCTGGCCAGCAATATCGGGCCGGAGCTGGGCATCACCTCGATCCTGCAGCAGATCGCGGTGTTCCGTGGCGACATGGACAAGCGCGCCGGCTGGGGTGACCACGACATGGTCGCCTGGCAGACGTTCTTCGACAAGATCTACGAACTGGGCCAGATCAAGACTGCGGTGAAGGCCGAGGACGTGTGTTCGAACGCCTGCATCGCGGCCGCCAACGACTTCGACCATGCCAAGGTGAAGGCAGATGCCGACGGCTACACGCTGAGCGAAGCCTTCGCGGCGATCGACGTCGAGAAGGTGAAGGCCGGGCTCTACGACCAGGCCGTGCCGGCGTGATCTGATCATTTGGGCGGGTGGTTTTCGCCACCCGCCCGAAAACCTCCACCGCGGTCACCCCTGCGGAAGCAGGGACCCACTTTTCAACCAGCGCCAGCGGCGAGGTGGGTCCCGGCTTTCGCAGGGATGACAGTGGAAGGGGCAGTGGTGATGGGCAGACACGCCGCACGTGGAACGGCGGGGCGTGGCGCTGCGCAACAGAAAACGGGAGGGGCCGATGGCCGATACAGTGAAGGTGCTGGTGGTGGGGCTTGGCAACATGGGCAAGTCCCATGCGAGTGCGTACCACCGCAATCCGGGCTTCGAGATCGTCGGGCTGATGAGTCGCTCGATCAAGAGCGCGGCCATTCCCGATGAGCTGAAGGGCTATCCGCTATTCGAGGATTTCGACGCAGCGCTGGCGGCCACGAAGCCCGACGCGGTGTCGATCAACTCGTGGCCCAACTCGCACGCCGAATACGCCATCAAGGCGATGGAGGCGGGCGCCCATGTGTTCATGGAAAAGCCGATCGCGACGAACAACGAAGACGCGGCGCGCGTCGTCGCCACGGCGCGAGCGACGAACCGCAAGCTCGTGCTCGGCTATATCCTGCGCGTGCATCCGAGCTGGATGAAGTTCACCGAACTGGCCCAGACGCTGGGCAAGCCGCTGGTGATGCGGCTCAACCTCAACCAGCAGTCGGGCGGGCCGACCTACGACTGGCACAAGAACCTGATCGACTCGCTTATCCCCATCGTCGATTGCGGCGTGCACTATGTGGATGTGATGTGCCAGATGACCGGGGCCAAGCCGGTGCGGGTGCACGGCATCGGCGCCAAGCTCTGGGCCGAGGCCGACAAGCAGAACTACGGTCACCTGCATGTCGAGTTCGATGACGGCTCGGTGGGCTGGTACGAGGCGGGCTGGGGCCCGATGATGAGCGAAGTCGCGTATTTCGTGAAGGACGTGGTGGGGCCGAAGGGCGCCGTGTCGATCGTGCCGAATCCCAAGGCGCACAAGGACGGCGTGTCGGATTCGTCGAACATCGACCAGCACACCAAGACCGACGCGATCCAGTATCACCATGCCGAGGTGAACCCGGGCGACAAGGCGTTTGCGAAGAAGGACGAGATCTTCACCATGGACGACGAGCCGGGGCACCAGGACCTGTGCGACCGCGAGCAGGCCTATTTCCTCAAGGCGATCGTCGAGGATATCGACCTGTCGGATTCGATGGATGCGGCGGTGAACAGCCTTCGGATCGTGCTTGCGGCCGAGCAATCGATCAACGAGAAGCGCGTGGTCGAGCTCGCATAGGCCAGATCCCGAGGACAGCCGGGTGCGGCGGCGGGCCGGAAGGCCCGCTGCGACGGCGGCGGCATACCTGTTTTGAGGAGATTTCAGATGACGGCGACCTACGATCTCGTGCTGACGGGCGGCCGGGTGATCGACGAGCGCAACGGCATCGACGGCATCAACGATGTGGCGATCAAGGGCGGCAAGATCGCTGCCGTGGGGCCGGGGCTGGCCGCTTCGGCCGCCAAGGTGCGCGACGCCAAGGGCCTGGTGGTGGCGCCGGGGCTGATCGACATTCACACGCATGTCTATCACAAGGCGACGTCGCTGAGCGTCGACCCAGGCTTCATCGCGCGGCGCTCGGCCTGCACGACGCTGATCGATGCGGGCAGCGCCGGCGCCGGGAACTATGACGGGTTCCGCGACTACGTGATGGCGCACTCGCCGTACCGGATTTTTGCGTTCCTCAACATCTCGTTCCCCGGCATTTTCGGCTTCGACAAGGACGTGTCGGTGGGCGAGGCGACGCATCGGAACATGCTGCCGGTGCATCGCTGCGTGCAGACGATCGAGGAGAACCGCGACCGGATCATCGGGGTGAAGGTGCGCATCGGCGGCATCGTCACCGGCGACCTGGGGCTCGGGGCGCTGGAACTGGCGCTCGAGGCGGCAAACGCGGTTGACCTGCCGCTGATGACGCATATCGGGCATCCGCCGCCGAGCTATGGCGACGTGGTGGACATGCTGCGGCCAGGCGACATTCTGACCCACTGCTACCGGCCGGAGCCGAACTCGGCGATAGGCGAGGATGGCAAGATCCTGCCGCAGATCATCGCGGCGCGCGAGCGCGGCGTGCTGTTCGACATCGCCCACGGCATGGGCGCGTTCGGCTACGAGACGGCGGAGACGGCGCTGACGGCGGGGTTCAAGCCCGACCTGATCTCATCGGACGTGCACGTGATCGCGGTCGAGGGGCCGGGCTTCGACCTGCTGCATGTGATGAGCAAGCTCTACAACACCGGGCTGACCCTGCCGGAGGTGATCGGCATGTCGACGAGCCGGCCTGCGCTTGCGATCCGCAAGCCGGAGCTCGGGCATCTCGGCGTCGGCGCGGCAGCCGATATCGCGGTGCTGCGCGAGGTGGCGTCGGACTTCGTGTTCCAGGACGTCGTGGGCCAGAAGCGGCAGGGGACGAAACTGCTGCAGCCGGAGATGGTGTTCCTCGGCGGCAAGGAGATGGAAGTCAGCCGCCGGCCGTTCGAGGAGTGGTCGATCCTCGGGCATTATGGGCATGGGGATCATCACCACCACGATCATTGAGGTGGGGTTCGTGCAGGCGCTGTGCCTGTACCGCCCCCTTCACCATGCTTCGCATGGTCCCCTTCCCCCGTTACACGGGGGAAGACCCCGGTCGGGACACCGACCTTGTCAGTGCAGGATCGAGACGCCGACGTAGCCGGGGTCCTCCACCGCGCAGCGGGGGAGGGGGACCACGCGCAGCGTGGTGGAGGGGGCGGTCGCGAGCGCTACCCGATCCGCACCACCTCGCCCGTCCGGGCCGACTCCTCGGCCGCCAAGGTTGCCTCCAGCGCAGCGACGGCGTCGTCAGGCCGCCCGATCGTCGGCACCTCACCCCGTAGCGCACACCCCGTGAAGTAGGTGAACTCGTCGCGGAGCGCGCCGCCGCGGACGCCTTCGAACATGGGCCAGTAGGTGGTGTCGGGGCTGTGGAGCTTGTCGGTGCCGACGATGCCGAGGTTGGGGAAGGTGTCCTGGACGTGGATGATGCCTTCGGTGCCGATGATCGACATGCGCTCGTCGATATCGAACGGGGTCTTGTCGGGCATGCTCCACACGGTTTCGAGCGTGGCGGTGGCGCCCGAGGCGAAGCGGAACATGGTCTGGCCGATGTCGGGGTATTTCAGGCCGCGGATGTCGACCGTCTGGGCGTAGGCCGAGACGATCTTCGACCCGGTGAACCAGAGCATGATGTCGGTGTCGTGGATGGCGTCGCCGACGATGGGGCCGATCTTCTGGAGGATGGTCGGCGTCCAGGCGGCGGGGATGTTGCGGCGCGAACTCAGCGCCACGATCCTGCCGATGCGGCCGGCGTCGATCGCCTCCTTGGCCATGCGGTAGCGCGGGTTGAAGCGGACGATGTGGCCGATGAACAGGATGCCCTTCGCGCCTTTGCTCGCTTCGACGATCTTGCGCGCATCCTCCACGGTGGAGGCAATCGGCTTTTCGAGGAAGACGTGCTTGCCAGCTTTGAGCGCGGCGATGGCGGGTTCGGTGTGCTGGTCCCACATGGTGCAGATGGAGACTGCGTCGATGTCGGGGTCGGCGAGCATGTCGTGGTAGTCGCGGTAGAGCTTCTTCACGCCGAACTTTTCGCCCAGCGCGGTGAGCCGGTCCTCGGTGCGGGTGCAGAGCGCCGTGAGTTCGAGGTTGGGGATGCCCTTGATGGTGTCGGCGTGGATTTCGCCGAACCAGCCGAGGCCGATGATGCCGATGCGCAGTTTGTCCATGTGCTCCCCCAGGGTGTTTCAGTTGCGTCGGGCTTGTTGCTCCCCCCTTCCGCCCTGCCGGGCACCTTCTCCCGCAAGCGGGAGAAGGACTTGCTTTGGCGCGGTTGGGGCTAGAAATCTTCCACGGTCAGTTCGCGGGTCATGACGATGTTGCCGGCCATCAGGCCGCAATCGACCGGGATGGCGGCGCCGGTGACGGCGCTGGCGAGATCGGAGGCGAGGAAGCTGATGACGCGGGCGACTTCGTCGGGTTCGACGATGCGGCCGAGCGGATACCAGCGCTCGAGGGTCTTCAGCACGTTGGGGTCCTTGGCCTTGCGCTCGTCCCAGATGGGAGTGCGCACGGTGCCGGGGAGCACGATGTTGCAGCGGATGTTGTAGCGGCCATATTCCATGGCGATGGCCTTGGTGAGCGAGATCATCGCCGCCTTGCCGGCGCTGTAGGCGGCATCGCCCAGCGAGTGCAGGCCGTTGACGGAGCCGACCATGACGATGTTGCCGGCGCGGCGCTCGACCATGCCGGGGAGCACGGCGTGGGCGCAGTTATAGGCGCCGTTGAGGTTGGCGTTGACGTCGTCGGCCCAGCCCTGCGGCGTGGTGCGGGCCATGACCGGATTGTGCGAGATGCCGGCATTGTTGATGAGGATGTGCACGTCGCCGAAGCCGGCGAAGGCGGCCTTCACCGCCTCGGCGTCGCCGATATCGAGGACGGCCGGGAGTACCTTGATGCCGTCCTTGCCGAGGGTGTCGACGAGGCCGTTGACCTTATCGCTCATATCGAGCGCGGCGATGGTGGCGCCCTCGTTGCCGAAGAAGCGGCAGAGCCACTGGCCGATGCCGCCGGCGGCGCCGGTGATGGCGATGGTCTTGCCCGAAAACTGTCCGGTCATTGCTAGAAATCCCTTAGTGCATCGCCGATCCAGGCGAGGTTGCGTCGGCGCAGATGGCCCCAGTTATAGAAGGCCAGCTCGGTGACGCCACCGGCTTTCAGCAGCTCGACGGCGGCGAGAAAATCCGGCTTCGACGACAGGTCGGGGTGAGCTGGGCGGAGGATGCCGCGCAAGCGTCCGGTGCCGCGCAGGCGGCGCTTGAGGTCGAACAGGTCGGCTGCGACGCGGGCGCTGGATGGCTCGTAAAAGCAGGCCTCGATGATGCCGGTGGTTTCGGCGAGGGCGTGCAGATCGGTGCCCTCGTACCAGGCGCCGCCGGTGGGGCGGGCGACCGACGGGATGACGGCGATGTTCACTTCGGGGCGGACCGCCGCGCGGATTTCGGCGACGAGCGAGGTGACCGTGGCGGAGCGGAAATCGAGGTAGCGGGATAGCTCGGCGTCGGCGCGGAGGTCGGCGGTCCAGAAGGCTTCGGCCATGTCGTCCGGGAAATCGACGTCGCTGTCGAGGTAAGCCGTGATGTCGGCGGCGACCTGGGATTTCAGGCGGGGCGCGTCGATGCCCCGGGCTTGCGCGGCGGCGACGCAATGGTCGCAGAAGCAGAGGCCGAGCAGGCTGTCGAGCCAGCGGTTCGAGCGGTTGAGCGCGAACTCGTGGTGGTAGCCATGGGCATAGGGAGTGAAGCCGGGGGCTTCGAGCGACAGGCCGGAGACATTGTAGGACTCGGTGACGTCGCGGGCGAGGCCGATGGCGTAGGCGCGGGCTTCGGGGGCCGAGGGGCAGAGGTTGTAGTAGTAGGGATCGCCAAAGGCGTTGCAAACGACGCTTTCGGGGTGGGCCGTGCCGAGCGTGGTGTTGTGGAGGAGGACGAGCCAGACATTGGTGGCGATGTCGGTGCGGGTGGTGAGCTCGCGGAGGACGTCGGTTTGCTGGAGTATCGAGTTGGCGACGGGCTTTATCGCACCGTAGCGGCTGGGATCGGCGTGGAAGTACACGGTACCGTCTTCCAGCATCGCCACCTTGCCGGCGGTGCCGTGCGGGCGGAGGAATTTGCCGGCGTGGTAGCTGCCGGCGATGGTGACTGTGTCCAGGTGGAGCGCATGGAACTCTGTGGCGGCGGCGGGGATGCCGGTCTCGGCGAGGTCCCAGGCGTAGGTGTAGATGGCGCGGTAGGTCATGTTCTCTCCGACCGGGTGCGCAGCATTACCCCCACCCTAGCTCTGCTACGGCCCTTCGGGCCTAGCGACGCTACCCTCCCCACAAGGGGGAGGGAGATCAGTGGCAGGTTGCGGGCGACATCGAACTCCCTCCCCCTTGTGGGGAGGGTAGCGTAGCTGGTCGCGAAGCGAGCTAGCGGAGCTAGGGTGGGGGTGACTGGTACGGTCATTGCGGCGCTCCGAACCAGCCGTCCTTCAGGTAGCGCATGTATTCGAAGATCATGCCGTGCTTCCGCACGAACACCACTTCGAGGAAATCGCCGACGATGAAGGGTGGGATCAGCACCTCTACCCCCTCGGCGCTGAGTTGCGGGGCGAAGTCGTCCACGCGGTAGGCGACGTGCGGGTTGTCGCGGACGGCGGCGGGGACGGTGCTGTCGGGCTCGTAGCGCAGGAACTCGATGTGTTCGGGGTGGTGGCGCGGGTTGGTGACCCAGAGGCGGCTCGCTTCGACCCAGTCCTCGGCCGGCTGCTTGACTGTGGTGGTGATGCCGACATGATCGAATTCGAACGTGGCCATGGCCATTCCCCGTCGTCCGCTGCGCCCCAGTGACTGAAAGCATGTTACAGAACTGCGTGGGCCGCAAGCGACATTCCGCTGCCGCGACTTGGCCGAACGGCGGATATTCTGTAAGAAAATTACGGGAATTTGCGTCGGAGGTGTTCCTGTGGCTGGACGGAAGAGGCAGGTGGAGGAGGCGCCGATCGACCTGGTGTCACGCATCCAGCGGGTAGAGGCGCGGCTGTCGCCGGCCGAGCGGCAGGTGGCGGCGGCGGTCGCGGCGGATTTCGAGGCGGCGACGCGGCTGACGATCGCCGAACTGGCCGGACGAGCCGGGGTGAGCCAGCCGTCGGTGACGCGGTTCTGCCGGTCGGTGGGGTGCGCGTCGTTTGCGGACTTCAAGATCCGGCTGGCCACGACGCTGACCGTGGCGGCGGCGTATCTCAAGACCGACCGGGTGTTCTCGGACGATATCGGGCAGTTGGCTCAATCGGTGATGATGCGCGCGGCGAACGCGGTGCGGGCGGCGCTCGACCAGCTCGACACGGCGGCGCTAGGGGCGGCGATCGAGGCGCTGGCCGGGGCGCGGCGGATCGACATCTACGGCATGGGCGGCGGCTCGGCAGCGCTGGTCGAGGACGCCAAGCTGCGGCTGTTCCGGCTCGGGGTGCCGGTATCGGCCTATGTCGATGGGCACCAGGCGCGGATGTCGGCGGCGGTGCTGCAGCCGGGGGACGCGGTGCTGGCGATATCGAACAGCGGCCGCTCGCGGGCGATCGTCGAGGCGGTGCAAATCGCCGGGTCGTTCGGGGCGGTGACGGTGGCGCTGACGCGGCCGGGGACGCCTTTGGCGGCGGCGGCGGGGATCGTCGTGCCGATGGTGATCGCCGAGGACGACAACGTGCTGGTGCCGACGCCGTCGCGCTACGCCCACATGGCGGTGATCGACACGCTGGCGACCGGGGTGGCGGAGCGGCTCGGCGCCCGGGGCCGCGAGGCGCTGCGGCGGGTGCGGTACACGGTGGCGAGCATCGGCGTTGCGATCCCGACGCCAAGCACGGACCCGACGGTGTTAATGCGGGGGCGGGGGGTTAGGGAGTAGGGGGTGTTGGCGTTTGCCGGACGCCCCCTCCACCATGCTCCGCATGGTCCCCCTCCCCCGCTAAAGCGGTGGAGGACCAGGGCGAGCTCAGCGTCCCATGAATAGTGGCAATCACCGACGTCGAGGTGTTCCTCCACCGCGTAGCGCGGGAGGGGCCCAGACGAAGTCTGATGGAGGGGGCGTCCCGTTCGCTCAGTGCAATACCGACAGCCGCTTTTCGCCGGCTTCGATGCGGATCGGCAGGACGTTCTCGGATGGCGGCAGCGGGCAGACGGCGTAGTCGGTGAAGGCGCAGGGCGGGTTGATGGCCTTGTTGAAGTCGAGGGTGATGGTGGTGTCGGTGACGTTTTCGCCGAACAGGAAGCGGCTGGCCGGGTAGGTGTCGTCGCGGCTCGTCAGGTCGCGGATGACGAATTGCGGGCTCTCCGGAGTGCCGTGGGTGGCGATCAGTTCCCAGGTCTTGCCGTCCTTCTCGAACACGGCCTTGTGGGTGACTTCGACGTCGGTTTCGATGTCCTTGGTGGTGTTGACCGTGACGCCGCGCGGGGCTTCGTAGGGGACCCACTGCGCCTCGATGCGCCAGCTCGGATCGGTGGGGAAGTAGCGGAGCTCTTCGAGCTCGTCGGGGGCGGTCGAGTTGGTGTCGCGGACGCGCAGGGCGTTGACGCCGTTGAGGGTGGTGACTTCGACATAGAGGCCGTGCAGCACGAAGTGCGGCGGGTGCTGCTTGTTGGGGACGAGGTGAATTTCCGGCTCGTTGCCGGCGGGATCAAAATCCACCTCGCCATTCTCATGCTGCGTCAGCGCGCCGAGAATGGCCGGCCCGGCGGCGAGCACGATGTCGCAATCGGGATGCGAGCCGACGGTGACGGTGCCCGCTTCGAGCCAGGTGCGGCCGATGATGTTGAGCCAGCCATTGGGGGCCTTGAGGGCGGCGAGGCGCTTCAGCTTCCAGGCGTCGAGTTCGGCTTCGTAGGTCATGGCGTGGTCCTTGGCTCAGGCGGGCATGCGGGGGACGGAGCCCAGCAGTTGCTGCGTGTAGGGATGCTGTGGGCTTTGCAGGATTTTGCGGGTGGGGCCGGCCTCGACCAGGCGGCCTTTTTCGAGGATCGCCAGCTCGTCGCACAGCGCGGCGACGGCGCCGAGATCGTGCGACACGAAGACCAGCGTCATCTGGGTGGCGAGGGTCTGGAACAGCTCGATGATGCGGATGCGGGTGCCGAGGTCGAGCGCGCTCACCGCCTCGTCGGCAAGGAGCAGCCGGGGGCGCGCGACGATGGCGCGGGCGATGGCGATGCGCTGGCGCTGGCCGCCGGAAAATTCGTGCGGCAGGCGATCGAGGATATCGGGGTCGAGGCCGACGCCGCTCAGCGCCCCGCGGACAAGGGCGGTGTGGTCGCCCTCGATCTTCAGGGCGCGCAGCGGCTCGGAGACGATGCGGCGGACGGGCTGGCGCGGATCGAGCGAGGAGTACGGGTCCTGGAAGACTGCCTGCACGGTGCGGCGATAGGCGCGCATGGCTGCGGCGTTGCGCGGCTCGACCGGGGTGCCGTCGACGAGGATGCGGCCGGAGACGGGGCGTTCGAGGCCGAGGATGAGGCGGAGCAGCGTGGTCTTGCCGGAGCCGGATTCGCCGACGAGTCCGAGGGAGCGGCCCGGATCGAGGGTGAGCGAGACGTCGGTCAGGGTGGGGCGGCGGCCGTAGGCGAAGCTGACGTTTTCGACGCGGAGCAGGCTCATGGTGCGGCCTCCAGCGCGGCATCGAAGCGGCGGGCGGCGGCGACGAGGCTCTGGGTGTAGGGGTGCGCGGGCGCGGCGAAGATCCCGGCGACGGCGCCGGCCTCCACCGCCTCGCCGCGCTGCAGCACGACGACGCGGTCGACGACCTTTGCCACTACCGGCAGGTCGTGGCTGATGAAGAGGAGGGCCATGTTGCGCTCGCGGACCAGCCTGTCGAGCAGGGTCAAAATATCGGCCTGGGTGGTAACGTCGAGGGCGGTGGTCGGCTCATCGGCGATCAGCAGTTGCGGACGGCAGGCCAGCGCCATGGCGATCGCGATGCGCTGGCGCTGGCCGCCCGAGATCTCGTGCGGGTAGGCGCTGATGATGCGGCCGGGATCGGGCAGGGCGACGGCTTCGAGCAGCGCGGTAACCTCGCGGTTGAGGTCGATGCTGGCGCCGTCGCGGTGGGCGCGGCGGGCGAGGGGCTCGGCGACCTGGCGGCCGATCTTCATCAGTGGATCGAGGGCGGTCAGCGGTTCCTGGAACACGGTAGCGGCGACAGCGCCGCGCAGCCGGTTCAGCGTGCGTTCGGGCGCGCCGAGGACCTCGGTATCGCCGAGCGTGATCGAGCCGGTGGCGGTGATGGCGGGCGGGAGCAGGCCGATGGACGCGAGGGCGGTCAGCGACTTGCCGGAGCCGGACTCGCCGATGAGGCCGAGGCGCTCGCCGGGGGCCAGGTTGAAGGAAAGGTTGGTCACCAGCGGTTGTCCGGCGGCGGTGAGGGTGAGGTTGTCGATGCTCAGAAGGGTCATGGTTTAGCCCTCCACCGACGTGTCATCCCTGCGAAAGCAGGGACCCACGGGGAAAACTGCGCAGGTGTCGAGTTGGGTCCCTGCTTTCGCAGGGATGACACCTGTGGGTGTTGGGTGCGAGGTGGCCAAGGTCATGTGCGGCCCCTCCGGCTGGGGTCGAACCGGTCGCGCAGGCCGTCCGCCAGCAGGTTGACGCCGATTGCAAGCGACACCAGCGCCAGGCCGGGGGCGATGGCGCCGATGGGGGCGGTGTAGACGGTGCCCTGCGCTTCCTGCAGCAGCCGGCCCCAGCTGGCATTGGGTGGCGGCGCGCCGAGGCCGAGATAGCTCAGCGAGGCTTCGGCGATGACGGCGAGGCCGAACTGCAGCGCGAAATTCACCGCCAGGGTCGGCGCGATGTTGGGCAGCACGTGCTCGACGACGATGGCCGGCCACGAGGCGCCGGAGGTTCGGGCGGCGGTGATGTAGTCGAGCAGCAGGACGCGCTTCGCCAGGATGCGGGTGAGCCGGGCGACGATCGCCGATAGCGCGATGCCGATGGCGAGGATGGCGGAGAACAGGCTCGCCGTATCGCTGGCGGCCACCACCAGCATGGCGATCAGCAGGGTGGGGAAGGCGATGAGAATGTCGAGCGTGGCGGCCAGCGCATCGTCGAGCAGCTTGCTGGCAAAGGCGGCGAGAAGGCCGAGGGTGACGCCGATGATGGCGCCGATCAGCACCGCGCCCGTGCCGACGATGAGCGCGATGCGCGAGCCGATCATCACCTGGGTAAAGAAGTCGCGGCCGAGGCGATCGGTACCGGCCCAGTGTTCCCATGACGTTGGGGAGAGACGGCCGCCGGTCATGCCGGTGGGGTCGTAGGGCAGCCAGACGAGGCTCAGCAGCCCGACCACGACATGCAGGCCGACGAGGATGATGCCGAAGGTGAGGGTGGCGCGCTTCATCGGGCGTTTCATGGCTCGCTCCGGCGGCCGCGGAGGCGTGGATCGATGAAACGCTGCAGCAGGTCGGCGGCAAAGCCGATCAGCAGGACGAGCAGGGTCGAGATGAACAGCACGCCCTGCACGTTGGGGTAGTCGCGCTGCTGGATGGCGAGCAGCAGCATCGAGCCGAGCCCGGGCAGGGCGTAGACCTTTTCCACCACCACGGCGCCGAGGAAGGTGGTGGCGAGCTCGATGCCGAGGATGGAGACCACCGGCACGGCGCCGTTGCGGATGCCGTGCCGCACCAGCGCTTCGGGGAAGCTTGCGCCGAGCGCGCGGGCGGTGCGGATATAGTCGGAGCCGAGCACGTCCAGCGTCGCGGCGCGGACGTAGCGGATCAGCGATGCGGCGATGACGAGGGCGACGGTAAGCGCCGGCAGCACCATGGCGGTGGCGGCTTCGCCGAAGTTCGCCCAGCTCTTCAGCGGAAAGCCGCCCGAGGGGAAGATGCGCAGGTTGATGGCGAAGACGGTGACCAGCAGGATGCCGAGCCAGAACACCGGGATGGCGATGCCCAACTGGGAAACGATCGAGATGGCGGCGCCATACCAGCGGTGGGACTTCACCGCGGCGACGATGCCAAGCGGCAGGGCGATAACGATGGCAAGGAGGAAGCCGATGATGGTCAGCGGCGCGGTGACGCTCATGCGGTTGCCGATTTCCTCGAGCACCCCGGCCCGCGACACGAACGAGGCGCCGAGATCGAAGCGGACGAGGTTACCGATGAAGCTGCCGAACTGGACGATGAGCGGCTGGTCGGAGCCGATCTGGGCGCGGGCAGCCTCGATCTGCTCGGCGGTCGCGCCGACGCCGAGCAGAGCGTTGGCGGGGTCGCCGGGGAGGAGGCGCAGCAGGACGAACAGCACGACGGCCGCGACGAACAGCGACAGCAGCAGGATGACGAGGCGGCGCAGGAGGTAGGCAGTCATGCTTTCTCCTTTGCGGCGACAGGCGAGGAATGTCTAGGGGCGGGGCGGGTTTGCTTGCGCCCGGGGAAGATCCCCGCACTCTCGCGCCGCTGGGGCCCACCCCCACCCTAGCTCTGCTACGCCGCTGTCGCGGCGAGCGGCGCTACCCTCCCCACAAGGGGGAGGGAGAAGATGGAACCGTGAGTTCAGGGAGGATAGAGCCTGTTCGGTCGAGGTGGGCACCCTCCCTCCCCCTTGTGGGGAGGGTAGCGCCGCTAGGCCCAAAGGGCCCTAGCAGAGCTAGGGTGGGGGTGGGCCACTCACGTGCCCACCCGCGAGTCAGTTCAACCGCTTAGTTCGTCTTCTTGATGCCGTAGGCGAAGAACTGGGAGTTGAGGCCGTTGACGGGGTAGCCGGTGACATTGGCGGCCGAGACGACGATCTGCGGGTAGAGGTAGAGCCAGTTCGAGGCCGCGTCCTCGGCGATCAGCTTGTTGGCTTCGGTGAGCTTTTCCACCTGCTCGGCTTCGCTGGCGGCCGATTCAGAGTCGGCGATCAGCTTGACCACGTCGGGGTTGTTGTAGCCCCAGTAGAAGTCGGGGTTGCCGTAGAACACGATATCGCGGTGGTTGACGTGCTCCTGCAGGGTCGCCTGGAAATCCTGCGCCTTGTAGATCTTCTCGTACCACTCGTTGGCGGTGATGATGTTGATGTTCACCGTGACGCCGACCTTGGCATACTCGGCCTGCAGGAACTGCGCGACGATCGGGTGCGGGTCGTAATCCGGCGTGTCGAGGGTGAACTCGAAGCCATCCGCATAGCCGGCTTCGGCGAGCAGCGCCTTGGCGGCCTCGACGTCATAGGCATCGACGGCGGTGAGATCGACGTACCACGGGTCTGTCGGCGGCACGAACGAGCCGATCAGGGTGCCGTAATCGCCCCAGATGGCGTTCAGCAGGCGGGCCTTGTCGGTCGCCTTGGCCAGCGCCTTGCGGACCTTGACGTTGTCGAAGGGGGCGACGCGGTCGTTCCAGGCGAGCAGTTCCTTGGTGGTCGAGGCGCCTTCGGTGACGGTGTAGGCCGGGTTGCCGGCGAACTGGGCCAGCGAGTCCGGGCTCTGCACCGAGGTGATGACGTCGACGGCGTTGGTGAGGAGCGCGTTGTTCAGCGCGGTCGCATCGGTGAAGTAGGTGTAGACCACTTCGGCGTTGGTCGGGGCTTCGCCCCAGTAGCCGTCGAACTTCGCCAGCGCCAGGGCGGAACCACGGCGCCATTCGCCGAGCGTGTAGGGGCCGGTGCCGTCTTCGGTGGCGGTGATATCGGCCGCTGCGTCGTTGACGATCCAGACGTAGCTGAGGTTGTAGGGCAGCGACACCGAACGGGCTGAGAGCGTGATGACGACGGTCGCGTCATCGGGGGTGTCGATGGCGGTGATGGTCGAGAGGCTGCGCTTGCGCGACGACTTCGATGCCTCGGCGGTGACGCGCTCGATCGAGTATTTCACGTCGGCGGCGGTCAGCGGATCGCCCGAGTGGAAGGTGACGCCGGATTTCAGCTTGAAGGTGTGGGTGAGGCCATCCTCGGAGGTTTCGTGGCTCTCGACCAGCTTGGGCTCCACCGAGCCGGCATCGGTCAGCTGGAACAGGGCCTCGTAGACGTTGCCGTTGAAGGCCTCGTTGATGCCCTGGCCGGCGCCAGCCGTGTTGTCGAGGTTCTGCGGCTCATAGAGCGAGCCGATGCGGATGGTGGCAGCGGCGTCGAAATCCTGCGCGAAGGCCGGGGTGAACGCCACGGTGCTGAGCAGCGCGGCGGCGAGAAGGGTACGGCGGGTGACCGACATGAGGGCTCCTGTACGTTGACCGGCGGATGACGCTGGCCGGCTGGGGCGCATTGGCGGCCCCGATTGGGTGCAGTGATAACGCGCGAGCGTCAGAAAAGGCAGGGTTTAGCGGGGCTAAAATTGCTGCCGCGGTGTGGTGGAAGGAAAAGGCTTTGCGGGGGAGGTGGGGAAGGGGGAACCGGTTTCAGTCAGCCACTACGCCAGTCACTGGAGGTGTCATCCCTGCGAACGCAGGGACCCACCTATCGGCCAATGCAGGTTTCGAGTTGGCTCCCTGCGTTCGCAGGGATGACACGTCAGTGAAGGTGAGACGTCGTGGACAACTCAGCGCTTCCTGGCGGGCTTCTTGTCGCTGAGTTCCACCCATACCGGGGCGTGGTCGGAGGTATCGTCCATGGCGCGGACCGGGCGGTCGATGCCGGCGGCTTGGAGGCGGGGGGCCACCTGGGGGGAGAGGAGGAGGTGGTCGAGGCGGAGGCCGGCGTTGCGTTCCCAGCGGTTCCGGCGGTAGTCCCAGAAGGTGTAGAGGGCTGGCTCGTCTGGGAAGACTTTTCGCAGCGCGTCGGTCCAGCCCTGGGCCAGCAGCTCGGCGAACTGGGCGCGCGGGCGGGGCTGGATCAGGGCGTTGTCGTCGTAGGATTTGGACATGTAGATGTCGCGCGGCTCGGGGACGATGTTGTAGTCGCCGGCGATGACGACGGGGATATCCTCGGCGAGCAGGTCGGCGGCGTGGGCGATGAGGCGGTCGGTCCAGCGCAGCTTGGCCGCGAATTTGGGGCCGGGCTGCGGGTTGCCGTTGGGGGCGTAGAGGCAGGCGACGAGGGTGCCGGAAACGGCGGCTTCGATGTAGCGGGCTTCGTGGTCGGCCTCGTCACCGGGGAGTTCGTCGCGGGTGAGGACGGGTTCTGAGCCGCGGGCGAGGATCGCGACGCCGTTCCAGGCGGACTGGCCCTTCCACACCGCGCCGTAGCCGGCTTTGGCGAGGGCCGATTGGGGAAACTGCAGGTCGGCGGCTTTCAGCTCCTGCAGGCAGACCACGTCGGGCTCGGCCGCTTCCAGCCATTCGAGCAGCACCGGAAGGCGGCGGTTTATGTTGTTGATGTTGAAGGTCGCGAGCTTCAACGGGCTTAGCCGCTGATGCGGGTGGCGAAGGCGCGGACGCTGTCGGCGAGGGTTTTCAGGTGCTGCGCGGTAGTGAAGCCGGAGATGGCTTTGCGCGGCTTCAGGTCGTGGTCGCCGTCTTCGAGCCAGAGCAGTTCGATCTCCGGCGACAGGTCGTAGGTCTCGATCTCGGGCGGGATGCCGAACTCGTCGCGGGTGCCTTGCACGATGAGGGTGGGAGTGCGCAGGCCCTTGAGGTGCGCGGTGCGCAACTGCGTCGGCTTTTCGGGCGGATGGAAGGGGTAGCCGAGGCAAACGAGGCCGGCGATGCGGCCGGCGGCGAACAGGGCGTCGGCGGCCATCGAGGCGACACGGCCGCCCATCGACTTGCCGCCGATCAGCAGCGGGCCAGCGGTGGGGCCGAGGTCATCGACGGCGGCGACATACTCGGGGATGACGGTTTCGGCCTTGGGCGGCGGACGGCGGGTGCCGGTGCGGCGGGCGGCCATGTAGCCGAACTCGAAGCGGGCGACGCGGATGCCGGCAATGGCGAGCGCTTTGGCGGTGGCGTTCAGCGAGGCGGAGTCCATCGGGGCGCCGGCACCGTGGGCGAGGAGGAGGGTGAAGCGCGCGTCCTTGAGGCCATCGAAGATGAAATCGGTCGCCATCAGCCCACCGATTTTCGCAGTTCGTGATCGATATAGGCGATGCCGCGCGTCGCCTTCTTCGCCCAGTCGGAATGGTCGTCGAGTTCGAGGTAGCGCAGCCACCAGCGGCGGGCTTCGCGCAGGTCGTGCGCCTCGTATTCGAGGGTGGCGAGGTTGTAGATGGCGTCGGCATAGCCGGGGTCGATGGCGATGGCCTTCAACAGGTGCTCGCGGGCAGCGGGGATGCGCTTCAGGTCGCGCAGCAGACCGGCGAAGTTGAACCAGGCTTCGGCAAAGCCCGGATCGAGCTTGATGGCGCGGGCGTAGGCGAGGGCGGCCTCGGCGGGCTGGTCCAGTGCCTTGAGGCAGTTGGCGAGGTTGAAGGCGGCGACGGAGTCGGTCGGGTCGACGGCGAGGCAGCGCTCGTAGAGCGTGGCGGCTTCGGCGAAGAGCTTGTTGGCCTCGAGGCTTTCGGCGCGGGCGAAATAGTCCTCGGACTGGTCGGGGCTGGGGGCGAGGTCGAGCAGGCGCTGGCCGTCCATTTCGGATTTTTGTGGACCGTCCTGCACGTAGAGCTTGTCGCCGCGGTGGTGCAGCGACAGGGCGGTGAGCGAGGTGACGGCGCCGGAACGATGGATCGAGCGGGCAATGGCACCCCAGCCGGCGCCGCCGGCGACGAGGCCGGCATATTTGCGGGCGAGAATAAGGTCGCGGAAGCTGAAGGGCTCGGCAGAGTGCTCGAAGGCGTCGAAGAGGGCGAGCATGTCGAAGCTGTGGGCGTCGAGCCTCGATTGCTCGAGCAGCGCGGCGCGGGTGAGGCTTGAGTGCTGCGGCGGATCGAGCAGGCGGAGCCAGGTGAGGAAGCCGCGTTCGCTGAGGATACGGGTATCGTGCTCGCGCAGGGCGGCGATGCGGGCTTCGATCTCGGCGTCGGGCAGGCGGTCGATCAGCTTGCGGCCGATGACGACGTGGGTGGTCTGGCGGTTGATGCCGCGGCGGAGCTGGCCACCGGCGGCCTCGACGGCGCGGGCCGCAAGGCGGCGCGGAAACGCTTCGAGCGCTCCCACGATGCCAAAGATGGTGCCAGCGTTACCCATGGCCGGGATTCTACAGGGTCAGCGGGGTGATCCGCCAGTCTTTATGAGGCGAGGGTGATGGCCGCCCCCGGGGTTGGAGCCAACCCCCTCTCCTCAGCTCTGCTACGGCGCTCTCGCGCCTAGCGACGCTATCCTCCCCCACCAAGGGGGAGGAGGCGATCGGCTCTACCGTCGAGATCAGGCCTTCTTGCGGGTCGTCGCCTTCGGCGCGACGGCTTCGGAGGCGGCGAGGGCGTCCTTGAGAGAGACCTTTTTGGCCGCAGCGGGCTTGGCTTCCGCCGTAGCCTTGGCGGTGGTCTTCTTGGCCGGTGCCTCGTCCTTTGACTTGCTGGCGGCGGCGGGCTTGGCCTGGCCGAGGGAGGCTTTCAGCGCGTCCATCAGGTTGATGACGTTGCCGCGCTCCGGCACGTCGGCGATGATCGGCTTGTGGCCCTTGAGCTTCTCGCGGATCATGGCCATCAGCGCGGTCTCGTAGCGATCCTCGTACATCTTGGGATCGAACTTGGCGACCTTCTGCTTGATCAGCGCTTGAGCGAGCTGCAGCATCTCCGGATCGGGCTTGGTTTCCGGAATGCTGTCGAAAACCTCAGCGCTGGCGCGGACTTCCGTCGGATTGCGCAGGGTGTGGAGGAACATGCCGTTGTCGCGGGCGCCGATGGTGACGACGCGTTCGCGCGAGCTCATTACCAGCCGCGCGATGGCGACCTTGCCGGACTGGCGCAGCGCTTCGCGGAGGACGACGAAGGTTTCCTCGGCCATGGCGCCATCGGGGGCGAGGTAATAGGGGGCGTCCTCGTAGATGGTATCGACTTCGGCTTCGTCGACGAAGGACTCGATGTTGATGGTGTGCGAGCTCTCGATGCGGACGGCTTCGAGGTCGCTGTCATCGATTATGATATACTGCTTGTCCTCGTACTCGTAGCCCTTGACCAGATCGGAGCGCTCGACGATGCCCAGTTCGGGATCGACCGGCTTCATGTTGATCCGGTTGTGGGTGTCCTTGTGCAACTGGTTGAACCGGATGCGCTCGTTGGTGCTGGTGGCCGGGTACAGTTTCACCGGGCAGGTGACGAGGCTCAGCTTGAGATAACCCTTCCAACTCGACCTAGGTGCCATTCCCGCCTCCGTTGTGCCGGCAAATGATTGCTACTTCCCAACTCGCAATGATGCCGGAAGTTCGCAGGCAGACTGGTTAATCTCTGCCCACGGATCGCCCGACATGGTTAAGAGACCGGGAACGGAAGAGTAGTTCAGATCGGCCGGATCGTCGATGGACTCGAGGTCCCGCCAGTCAAGCGGCGTCGAGACGGGCAGGTGGGGACGGCCGCGCAGCGTGTAAGCGGCGGCAGCGGTGGCGCTGCGGGCGTTGCGGTGGAAATCGATGAAAATGCGGCGCTTGCGGTTATCCTTGCCCATGACGGCGACGAAGGTCTCCGGCGCGGTTTTCGCTAACAGGGTGGCGATGGTGCCGGTGGCGGCATGCACCGCCTTCCAGCCGAGAATGGGTTTCAGCGGCACGACGATGTGGATGCCCTTGCCGCCCGAGGTCTTGACGAACGGGACGAGGCCGATGCTTTCGAGCTCGCCCTTCAGATGCACGGCGGCCTCGACGATTTCGCGCCAGGCGATGCCGTCGCCGGGATCGAGGTCGAAGGTGATGCGGTCGGGCTTTTCGAGGTGGGTGAGGTGGGTGCCCCAGGTGTGGAACTCGACGCCGCCGAACTGGGGGAGAGCGAGGTAGCCGCGGGCATCCTCGATGGTGAGGTAGGTCTTGTCGTCCTCGTCGGAGTTCTGGGTCTCGAAGACGTTGATGGTCTTGGGCATGCCCTTGAAGGCGTGGCGCTGGTAGAAGCAGTCCTTGGCGATGCCGGTGGGGCAGCGGACCAGCGAGACCGGGCGGTTCAGGATGTGGGGCAGCATGAAATCGCCCACCGCCGCGTAGTAGACAGCGATATCGAGCTTGGTGGGGCCGGACTTGCCGAACAGGCGGCGGGTGGGGTTGGTGATCGAGATCGACGCCAGGTCGGCGTCGGTGACGAGGCGCTTGCGCTTGGTGGCGGTGGTTTGCGTGGTGAGTTCGGTTTCGCGCAGGCCCATGAAGGCGGCGTGGCGGAGCATGCCGTCGCCGGTGCGGGTGGCATAGTGCACCTTGGCGTGGAGGACGGGGCGGACCCACTTTATGTCCTTCGGCGCGCCTTCGAGGGGGACGCCGCCATCGGCGAGGGTTTTGAGGCGGGTTTCCAGGCTCTCCTGCGTGGCGCTGTCGAAGCCGGTGCCGATCTTGCCGACGTATTTCAGTTCGCCATCGACCCATTCGGCGGCGGCCAGCGCGGCGAGGCCCCGGGCGGCGGCGGAGGTGGTGTAGCCGGCGATAAGGACATCCTCGACCTTGCGGGCCTTGGCCTTGACCCAGAGACTGGTGCGGCCGGGGGTAGAGAGAGAGTCCTCGCGCTTCGATACGATGCCTTCGAGGCCCATTTCGGAGACGCGCTCGAACAGCGGGGTGCCGTCGCCTTCGACATGGTCGGAATACTGGATGGCGGAGCGGCCGCCGGTGACGCCGGCGATCAGCTGGCTGAGGTATTCCTTGCGCTTTTTCAGCGGGACGCGACGGAGGTCCCAGCCGTCGAGATAGAGCAGGTCGAAGGCGTAGAAGGTGAGTTTCGAGCCGGGGCCGGAGGAGAGGGCATCCTGCAGGTGCGAGAAGTGCGAGATGCCGCGCTCGTCGAGGACGACGATCTCGCCGTCGATGATGGCGGACTTCGCGGGGAGTTGCTCGAAGGCCTGTGGCAGGAGGCCGTAGCGATGGGTCCAGTCGAGGCCGGCGCGGGTGATGAGGCGGGGTTTGCCGTCTTCCAGGAAGGCGAGGGTGCGGTAGCCGTCGAACTTGATCTCGTGGAGGAAGCCGGGGCCGGCCTTCGCCGCCTTGGGCGGGGCGTCGGCGGCGGTAGCAAGCTGGGGTTCGAGTCCGGTCGGCATCGGGCCCTTCACCGCGCCGGCGGCGATGGTGGGGCGGGGCGGCTTGCGGACGATCACAAGCTCCTCGATCAGGCGGCCGGTCTTGACGCTTTCGGGGCGGGTTTCGAGGATGTTGGTTGTCGTATCGACGGCCTGGTCGTGCTCCTTGAAGAGCAGCCAGTTGTCTTTGCCATTGTCGCCGGGCTTGGGCTTGAGGCGGGCCAGCATCCAGCCGCCCTTGAGCTTTTCGCCCCAGAGGCGGAACTTGAAATCGCCGGCGCGCAAGGCCTCGTCGGGGTCGCCCATCGGGGCCCAGGTGCCGGTGTCCCAGACGATCATCGGGCCGCCGCCATACTCGCCCTCCGGGATGACGCCCTCGAAGTCGATGTACTCGACCGGATGATCCTCGGTGTGGACGGCGAGGCGCTTGTCGGCGGGGTTGAGGGAGGGGCCTTTCGGCACCGCCCAGCTCAGCAGCACGCCGTTGTGCTCGAGCCGCAGGTCGTAGTGCGGGGCGGTAGCGGAGTGGCGGTGCACGACGAAGCGCGAGCCGGTTTCGGCGGGCACTGAGCCGGAGGGTTCGGACGTTTTGCCGAAGTTGCGCTTCTTGCGGTAGGTGCCCAGGGCGTCGGCCATCAGAGCGTGCCTGCGACGAGCTTTCCGGCTTTGTACACGACGCGGTTGCGGGGCGGCGAGGCGATCGTTTCGGGCACGGCGGGGGCGTCGACCAGGATGAAATCGGCGTGGTCGCCCGGGGCGAGGCCGTAGTTCTTGAGCCCCATCACCTCGGCGGTGGCGCCGGTGATCAGGTTGAGGGCGGCGTGCAGTTCGTCGTCGGACACGAGGTTCTGCTGGCGGGCGGCGATGTTGGCGCGTTCGAGCAGGTCGCCGGTGCCGAAGGGGGACCAGGTGTCGCGGATGTTGTCGTTGCCACAAAAGACGGTGACGCCGGCGGCCCAGAGCGGGCGGAGCGGCGGCATGGATTGCTCGGGGGCGCTGGTGAGGATGGAAACCCCGGCGCGGGCGAGCGTTTCGGCGGAGCTGGCGAGGGCGTCGGGCGTGGCGTCGCCGAGGCAGTAGGCGTGGCTGACGGTGACCTTGCCCGAAAGGCTCAGGGCGCGGGTACGCTCGGCGATGAGGTCGAGCTCGAACAGGCCGAGCGGGCCGCCTTCGTGGAGGTGAATATCGACGCCTCTGCCGTGCTGTTCGGCGAGGGCGAAGACGATGTCGAGGCTGCCCTTGGGGTCGCCGTCGATATAAGCGGGGTCGAGGCCGCCGATCAGGTCGGCGCCCTCGCGGAGGGCGGCGTCGAGCAGGTCGGCGGTGCCGGGGGAAGCGAGGATGCCGCTTTGCGGGAAGGCAACGATCTCGATGTCGATGCGTTCGGCGTAGCGCTCGCGGAGGCGGAGGACCGCTTCGAGGTTGCCCAGGCCCCAGTCGGGGTCGATATCGACGTGGGTGCGCAAGTGGCCGGTGCCGAAGGCGATCTCGGCCTCGACCAGCAGGGCGCCGCGGGTTTCGACCGGAACCGACAGCGCGCCGCGGAAGGCCTTTTCGCGGGCTATCCGCTCCTTGACCGTGGTGCCGCTGGTGTAGCCGGGCCAGGGCGTGCCCCACAGGACCTTGTCGAGATGGACGTGGCCTTCGATCAGCGATGGGATCAGGAGGCGGCCGTTTGCATCGACTAGGGTCGCGTCTACCGGTGGAGTGCCATAGCCGGCGATGCGGCCCGCGGCGACACGCATGGCGGTGCGGCCGCCCGAGGGCATCACGAAGTTGGTGAGCCAGAAGTCATTTGTCGTCATGGGGATGCGCCAGCCGGTTGGGAAATCGATTCAGGCTGCGGCGGGGGTGATGGTCAAGTCCATTCGGAAGCTGGCGGACTGTCCGGGGGGCAGGGTGAGGCTGCCGTTGCGGGTTTCGAGGGCGTCGCCCTGGTCGTTCCAGGGGGCGGTGCCGTGCCAGGGTTCGAGGCAGAGATAGGGGGCGCCGGGCTTCTGCCAGAGAGCGAAGTTGGGCAGGTTGGTCGTCTGCATGTCGATGCGGCCGCCACCCTCGGCGAAGAAGGCGATATGGTCGCCGGCGCCGTCGACAAAGATCATGGCGTCGTCTTCATACTGGCTGCGGTGGGGGAGCAGGTGGCCCGCCTCGAAGGGCGAGGGCTGCGGCTTGCGGATCAGCAGCTTGTCGGCATCGAGACGGTAGAGGGCGGGTTCGGCACCGTTGGCGAGGGTGACGGCGTGCGGCTTGCCTTCGCTGCCGGGCAGCGGCCAGGCAAAGCCGGGGTGGTAGCCGAACTGCAGCGGCATCGGGGTGGTGTCGAGGTTCTGCACCGTGGCCTCGATGTCGATGTGGTTGCCATCGAGGCTGTAGGTGATGTCGAGCTGGAAGTTGAAGGGGTAGCTCTTCTTCGTCTCGGCGTTGGCTTCGAGCACGAAGCGGGCGGAGGCTGCAGTGCTTTCGGCCAGCGCGAACTCGTTGATGCGGGCGATACCGTGGGCGGGCATGGGGTAGGGCTGGCCGGCGATGCTCACCGTGTCTTTCGGGTTCTTGCCGACGACGGGGAAGAGGAGAGGCGAGCGGCCGCCCCACCAGGCCGGGTCGCCCTGCCAGAGCCATTCGGCGCCGTCATTGGTCTTGATCGAGCGCAGTTCGCCGCCACGCGTCGCGAGCTCGAGGGTGAGGACGGCGTTGGAAATCTGCATTGGGAAGCTCCGGCGGATCGCAGGGGCCAGTATGCCGATCACTGCGCAAGGAGCAATGCATGACGCAGTAGGTGTGGCCGCCCCCTCCACCAGACTACGTCTGGTCCCCCTCCCCCGCTTCGCGGTGGAGGACCCCGGCGACCGCGGTGGCTCGCATCAGGCGATGCGGTTGGTTAGGGTGCCGAGGCGGTCCATGGTGAGGATGACTTCGTCGCCGCGGCCGAGGGTCTTGCCCATTTCGGCGGCCGAGCCGCCGCCGACGGTGCCGGAGCCGAAGACTTCGCCGGCGACGACCTTCTCGTTGGTCGAGGCGTGGGCGATCATCTGGTCGAATCGCCAGTGCATGGTCGAGGTGCTGGTGTCGCACCACGGCTGGCCGGAGACGGTGGCCTGCATGCGCAGTGCGTAGATGTCGGGGATTTCGTCGGCGGTGACGAGCCAGGGGCCGAAGACGTGGCCGCGCTCGAAATCCTTGCCCTTGGCGGGGCCGAGGCCGACGGACATCTCGCGCTGCTGAATCTCGCGCGCCGAAAAATCGTTGTAGATCATGTAGCCGAATATGTGGCTCATCGCGTCTTCACGCGGAATGTTCGTGCCGCCCCTGCCGATGACGGCGGCGAACTCGAACTCGAAATCCATGTTGGTGGCGTAGACCGGCATGGTGATGGCGTCGCCATCGGCGCCAACGGCGCTGGGGTTGCCCTTGTAGTAGATGGGCAGGTTGTACCACTCGGGCGGGATGTCGCGGCCGAGCTTGGGGTAGATGTTCTTGAGATGCGTCTCGAACGCCATGAAATCGCGGATCAGCGGCGGGCGCGGGATCGGCGCGAGGAGCCTCACGGCGTCAGGGGCGAAGGCGAGGGTGGCGCCGGCATAGGCGTCGCCCTTGTCCAGTACCCAGTCGATGGCGGCTTCGGCGGCATCCAGCGCCGCCGGGCCGTTTTCGATGAAGGCCACCATGTCGGATGGGACGGTGGCAGCGGCGAGACGCGCCGCGCCTTCCTTCGAGGCACTGCCGCTGAGGACGGCCCGATACGCCGACTGCAGGTCGGCGTATCGGCCATCGGGCAGGACGGCGCCGATGCGGGTGATGGCACCGGCGGGGGTCGGCAGCTCGAAGGAGACGAGACGCATGTCAGCCTCAGGAGACGGCGAGTTCGTAGAGCTCGCGGGCGCGGTTATCCAGCATCGGGATGACGGTGCCCTCGATGATGTCCTTGAAGTGCGGGGTCTCGCGGTGGGCGGCGAGCGCGGCCTGGTCTTCGTAGTGTTCGTAGAGCAGGATGAGGTTCTCGTTTTCGGTCGAGATCGAGGCCTGGTAGAGCTTGCAGCCGGGTTCGGTCGAAGCCACGAGCGGCGACATCTTCCTGAGCTGCTCCAGCACCTTCTCCCGGTTGCCGGGCTTGCAGGTGTACTTGGCGACGAGGACGATCATGACTACTCCCTTTGATCATATCGTTCAGTTAGTTGAACGACATTCGCTATGTTGAACAATCTTATGGCGCGCTGCCAAAGTCAATTGCTCTCGTACGCGTGCAAGCGCGCGAGGGCCTAGCCTTTAGTCGATCCGCCGAGGCGGTGGCTGAGCTTGTTAGCCAGCGACTGCACGGCATGGCTGACAAGGTTGCTGCTCGCCTCGTTCACTTCGCCCGACAGCAGGCCAATGGCGATGCCGGCGACGGCGCGATCGTCGGAGGCGCTGAACACCGGGGCGCCGAAGCAGACCATGGCTTCGCGGAGTTGGCCGTCGTCGATCGAGTAGCCGCGCTCGCGGGTTTCGTCGAGTTCGTGCATCAGGGTCTTGAGGTCGGGGACGCTGCGCTTGGTCCAGGCGTCAGGCCAGCCCTCGGCGAAGAGGGCTTCGACTTCGGCGGTGGGCATGGTGGCCATCATGGCCTTGCCGGTAGCGGTGAAGGGGGCGGGGAGGCGGACGCCGGGGCGGAAGCTGACGCCGAGCGGGTCGGTGCCGCGACGGCAGGCGACATACATCACTTCGCGGCCGGTGAGGATGGAGAGGTTGATCGCCTGCTTGGAGATCAGGTCGTTCGCATCGGCGATGCGCATGAACTCCTGCGTCAGGTCGGACTGGCCCTCGAAGGCGTTGGCCCAGCTCAGCACATGCGGGCCGACGGCGAACTGGTTATTAGGGCCGACACGCATCATCAGCCCGAGGTCGACGAGGGTGTGGCAGAGGCCGTGGACGGTGCTCTTGGGCAGGTCGAGCATGCGCGCCAGATCTGACACGCCCTTGGGCTTGCCGCCGGTGCTCAGTGCATCGAGTATCTTTTTGGTCCTGACCAGCGCGGGGACTGCTTTGCCGCGCTGTTCCGTCTCATCGATCATCCGGCGACTTTCGCTGCTTTACGAACAGAACGGCTTTACGCGCCTTTGCCCCCGGCCTGCAAGGTTGTCAGCGGAATGAGGGGCCAATCTCGTCCATGAAGTAAGCCATGCCGTCGGTGTCGGGGGCATCCATGAACCACAGCATGAGGTGATCGACGCCGCGGGCCTTGAGCGCTTCGATACGGGCTTTCGCCTCGGCGGCGGTGCCGATGATCCACGGATCAGTCATGGCGGATGGCAGCGAGTCGGCGCGACCAGTGGCGAAGTCGGTGACGGCGGGATCGGGCTCGTGGCCGGCCGCGCTCGCGTGCTCGAGCATCGAGGCGACCTTGCGGCGCAGTGTGGCGATATCGGGGGCGACGAGGATCTGGGTTTCGAAACTGATCTCGATATCGGCGCGGGAGCGGCCGGCCGTGGCCAGCGCGGCGTCGAGGAGGGCGAGGCGGCGGTCGAGTTCGGCGAGTGAGACGGGGGTGGTGTTCCAGCCGTCGGCCTTGCGGGCGGTGAGGTCGATGACCCACGGGAAGGCTTCGCCGAGCCAGACGGGGACGTGCTTCTGCCTTGGCTTGGGGCTCAGGATGGCCCGATCGAGGTAGTAGAACTTGCCTTTGAAATCAATGGGTTTGTCGGCGGCGTAGAGAGACCAAATCAACTCCATCGCTTCTTCGAGACGCTCGACGCGCTTGCCGTGATCGTCGTCCCAGTCGAGGCCGTAGGCGACCTGTTCGGGGCGGCCCATGCCGGCTTCGAAGAAGTGGATGAAGCGGCCGTTCGACAGGTGGTCGAGGGTCGACATCATCTTGGCGGCGATCTGCGGGGCGCGGAACAGGTTGGCCTGGTGGATAAGGCCCAGCTCCGGCTTGGTGGTAGCGCCGGCGATCATGGCGAGGGTGGTCCAGCCTTCCAGGACCGAGCTTTCGCGGCCGAGGATCAGGTGGTCGCAGACCCAGAGCGAATCGAAGCCGAGGCGTTCGGCTTCCTTCGCGTTGCCGAGCACGTCCATGTCCTGGATGCGCGCGAGGTTGGGGACGCGGAACAGTCCGGTCGACGGCATGGCGAAGGCGGGGACGCAGTAGCCCAGCTTCATCGTGCCGGCGGCGCGGCGCTCGGCGAGGGTGGGGCTGGTCACTTCTTCACCGCGGCGCGGGGGATGAGGTCGTGGCGGGTGCGGTGGCCGGCGAACTTGCGCTCGATCTCGTCGGCGGCGAGGGTCAGGAAGCGCGGGCCGCAGGGGGCGGTGACCCCGGCGATGTGCGGGGTGAGGAAGACGTTGGTCATCGAGCGCAGCGGCGAATCTTCTTCGAGCGGCTCGGGGTCGAAGACGTCAAGCGAGGCGACGATGTCGTTGCGTTCGAGACGCCTGATCAGGGCGGCCTGGTCGACGACGGCGCCGCGCGAGACGTTGACGAAGACGGCGCCGGGGCGGAGCAGGTCGAGCTCCTTCGCCGTGATCATGCCCTGGGTTTCGGGGGTGAGGGGGACGAGCGAGATCACCACGTCGCAACCCATCACGGCGTCGAGCGAGGTGAGGGTGATGTCGTAGATATCGGCGAGGACGCGCGGCACGTGGGGGTCGAAGGCGTAGATATCGCAGTGGAACGGGGCGAGCAGTTCGAGCAGGCGGCGGCCGATATAGCCGCAGCCGATGAGGCCGACCGACTTGCCGGTGAGTTCGCCGTTCCAGCTGAAATCGGCGACGCGGTCGTCGTTGGTCCGGAACGGGGTCTCGCCGGCGATCATCCGGCGGTAGAGCGCGCCGGCGTTGCGGAGGCCGATCATCGCCATGGCGAGCGCCCACTCGGAGACCGGGTAGGACGAGCCGTTGGTAGTGTCGATGACGGTGATGTGGCGGACGGCGGCGGCATCGACATCGATGCGCTGGCTGAAGCGGTCGCCTTCGACTTCGGCGATCAGCTTGAGGTTGGGCAGGCTATCGAGGATGGCGCCGGTGAGGCGGGGCGAGCCGTGGCAGACGAGCAGGGCGTCGACGTTGGCAGCAAAGGCGACGAGCGCGTCGACAGCTGCGGGGTTCTCGGGTGGGGCGACTTCCCAGGCCGAGGGCTCGTTGCAGAGGTGGTGCTCGAAGGTGCCGAGCGCCGTAAAGGCGGCCATGGCGCCGTCGTCCATCATGCGGGCATAGGTATCGGCGTTGCAGGCGAAGCCGATGCGAACGGGCTTGTCGAGGGCGTAGCGGGTCATTTGCCGATCCAGACGGTCTTGGCGTTGGTGAATTCGTGGATGCCGACCTTGCCGAGCTCGCGCCCGTAGCCGGAGGCCTTGATGCCGCCGAAGGAGATGTGGGCGTCGGAGCGGACCATGTCGTTGATGAACACGGCGCCGGCTTCGACGCCGACTTCCATGCGCTGGGCGCGGTCCTCGTCGGAGGTCCAGACGGCGGCGGCGAGGCCGAACTCGGTGCCGTTGGCGATCCGGAGGGCGTCGGCTTCGTCGGCGAAGGGGATCACCGGGGCGACGGGGCCGAACAGCTCTTCGCGGGCGGCGACGTTGTCATCGGGCACGTCGGTGAGGATCACTGGGGCGAAGAAGAAGCCGGGGCCATCGGCGGTGCCGCCCGACAAAGCTGCCTTGGCGCCGCCTGCGAGGGCACGGTCGAGCTGGGACTGGAGGCCGGAGCGGAGGTCGGCGCGGGCGAGGGGGCCGAGGTTGTGCTTGTCGTCGAGCGGGTCGCCGTACGTGACCTTGCGCATGCCTTCGACAAAGGCTTCGGTGAAGCGGGGGGCGATGGATTTTTCGACGAGGAAGCGCTTGGCGCAGACGCAGCTCTGGCCGGAATTGTTGAGGCGGGCGGCGATGGCGGTTTTGACCGCGCTGTCGAAATCGGCATCGGCGAAGATGATGAAGGGGTCGGAGCCGCCGAGTTCGAGCACGGCCTTCTTGCCGACGCTGCCGGCGGTGGCGGCGACGCTGCGGCCGGCACGGACCGAGCCGGTGATGGTGACCGAACGGATGCGCTCGTCGGCGATGATCTTTGCTGCGGTCGGGTGGTCGACGCGCAGGTTGACCACGGTGCCGTCGGGCATGCCGGCTTCGCGGAACACCGCCTCGATGGCGTCGGCGCAGGCGGGGACGTTCTCCGCGTGCTTCACGACGGTGGTGTTGCCGGCGAGGAAGGCCGGGGCGAAGAAGCGGATCACCTGCCAGAACGGGAAGTTCCACGGCATGACGGCGAATATCGGGCCGAGGCCCTCGTAGCGGATGCGGCTGGCCTTGGCGGGGCTATCGACCTGCATCGGCTCGAGCCAGCCGGGGCCGAGATCGGCGGTGGTGCGGCAGGTGGAGGCGCACTTTTTGATTTCGCCGCGCGCTTCGTTGATGGGCTTGCCCATCTCGAGCGTCATCAGGCGGGCATAGTCCTCGACATGGGCGTCGAGGCGGTCGGCAAGGGCGCGCAGCAGGTTGGCGCGCTCGGCGATGGTCATGGCGCGCAGCTTTGCCCAGGCGCTCCAGCTCCTGATGAGACCGGCTTCGACTTCGGTGTCGGAATGCAACGCGAAGCTGCCGAATAGTTCGCCGGTGGCCGGGTTGAGCGAGCGATAGAGAGGCGCGTTCATTCAGGGATTCCTCAGTGGAGCGGCGGCATTGAGCAGCCGCTTGAGCGTGCCGCCGAGAATCGGTTCGAGATCCCCGGGTTTTATGAAACGGCAATGGAGACGCACGATCTCCAAGGCCTGTTTGTAGGTCAATGCCCGGCTGAGCGCCGGAAAGTCGGAGCCCCAGCATAGGCGGGTTCCGAAGGCCTCGTAGAGCCCCTCGGCGATCCACATGGCGGATGGATGGGGGTAATCCCAGCCGTTTTCTAGGCCAACGGCGTAGTGGAAGCCGCTCAGCTTGATGTGAACGTTGGGGTACTTTGCCAGCGCTGCAATCGCGTCCAGGTCGCTGCGCGGCGAGGTCGCGCTGATGCCGCCCATGTGGTGGAGCAGCACGACGAGCTTGGGGTTCGCGGCGACGACTTCGGCGAGGGCAGGGGCCCAGGCCGGGCCCATGGCGATCGACGCGATGAGCTTGAGCTCGTCGGCCACCCGGAAGAAGATCTGGCCCTCTTCGGTGCCGAACCAGCCGTCGGGTTCGCCCACATAGTGGGTGAAGCCCTTGATCGGCAGGTTTGCTGCCGCATGGGCGAGACGAACCGGTGCGCCGGGGGTGTGGTACTCGGGCGACCAGCTGCAATCGATATCGGCGAACTGGTGCAGGCGAGTGGGATAGCGGCGGACGGCCGCTGCCCCGTACTCGTTGTTGGCCGGGTTCTTCTCGATGCGGGCCGAGACGATGACAGCCTCGGCCACGCCGTTCTGGTCCATTTCGTAGATCAGGTGTTCGACTGAGCCCTTGGTGGCCTCGTCGGGCACCTCGGGGTCGTAGGGCCAGCGGGCCCAGGCGTGGGTGTGGCTGTCGACGATCATCAGCGGAAGGCCACCGAGCCGTCGGTCTTGAGGTTAGTTTCACCGACCTTGGCGATGACGGGGATGGTCTTGAGGCCCTCGTGGTCGAGCTCGACGCCGAGGCCGGGGGTTTCGTTGGGCAGCCAGTGGCCGCTGATGACGGGGACAATGGCCTTCACGGCCTTGGTCCACGGGGCGCTGTCCTGCACCATGTGCTCGGTCACTTCCCAGTTTGGGATGGCGAAGCCGAGCTGCACCTGCGCGGCGGTCGCAACGGGGCCCGAGGGTACCGCGTGCGGGATGATGCCCTGGTGGTGGGCTTCGGCCAGGGCGCAGATCTTGCGGGTGCCGGTAATGCCGCCGGCAATGCCGACATCGGGGCGGATGTGGTGGACGCCGCCGTGTTCGACGTACTCGCGGAACTCCCAGATGGTGGTGTTGCGCTCGCCGGCTGCCATCGGCACGCGCGACTTTTCGGCCACTTCCCCGAAGCTCAGGACGCTGTCGGGCGGGATGGGGTCCTCGACGAAGAGCGGGCGGAACGGCTCGAACTCGCGGATGGCGGCGATGGATTCGCCGAGCGCCATGTTGCGGTGGAGTTCGATGCCGATCTCGACATCCCAGCCGACGGTCTCGCGGATCAGCGCGATGCGCTCGACCATGTCCTTCACCTTGGCGCCGAAGGCCATCAGGTGGTGTTCGGGCTGGTAGACCATGACCTTGAGCGCGGTGTAGCCCTCGTCGGCGGCCTTCTTGCAGGCGGCGGCCACATCCTCGGCAGTGCCGTAGGGGATCACCAGCATGGCGCGGACCTTGTCGCGGACGCGCCCGCCGAGCAGGTCCCAGACAGGCGCCTGGTAGTGCTTGCCCTTGATGTCCCACAGGGCCTGGTCGATGGCGCTGAGTGCGCCGCCGATGGCCATGCCGCGCATCGAGTAGGCGCGATAGAGCGAGAGGTTGTGGTATTCGATGCGGAACGGGTCTTCGCCGATCAGGCGGCGGCCGAAGGACTCGGCGACGAGCGCAGTGGCGTCGGGAAAGCCGAAAAAGGTGGATTCGCCCACGCCCTTGAGGCCGGTATCCGTCGTGACTTCGACGAACATCCAGTTATGGGCGAGATAGGTATCGATACGCTCGATCTTCACTTTGCTTCCTCGGGATAGACGAATAGCGGTTCGCGGCGGGTCGCCGGGGGACTGATGAGCTCGAGCACGAGGCCCTTGAGCTTGTCTGAGGTGAAATAGACGAAGGCGCCGCTGCCATCGCCGCCGAAGCCGCGGGCGGACTGGAGGCGAGTGAAGCCGGCGGCCTCGAGCTCGGCAACGGCCTGCGCGTGGTTTTCCAGCACGTGGATGCCGATGTGGTTCAGACCCTCGCCTGACGTGGCGAGCTGGTCGGCGAAGAAGGACGGGCCGGTGGTGGGCTCGACCAGTTCGAACTGCACGCCATCCTTCCAGGCCAGCGCGTGCTTCAGGCCGAAGCGGGCCGAGGCGCCCTTGTAGGTCATGTCCTTGAGGATTTCGGGCGTGTATTCCCACGCCGTCCAGGGGCCGATGCGCAGCAGGTCCCACCACTGCCTGGTCGCTGCCTCGAGGTCGCGGACCACGAAGGCGATCTGCTTGGGGCCGAGCTTCTGGACGAGCAGCGGGATCGCTTCGAAGGCTGCGTCGGAGGTTCCGTCGGTCATATGGTCTCTTCCTCAGGCGTTGGCGTTCTTGAGCAGGCCGAGCTCGGCGTCGATCTCGTCCTGGTAGGCCGAGACGCGGCTATCCATGACCTCGTCCATGGTCACGGCGCGGCCGGCAAGGCCGCTTTCGTAGACGGCGAGCACGGAGGCGACGGCGGTGAGGCCGCCCATGCCATCGACTTCGGGCGGGCGGCCCTCGGTGATGGCCGCAGCGAAGTCGTGAATCTCGATGGCGAGGAGGCCTGAGTCGGTTTCGGCCCAGCTCATCTCGTAGCTCACGCCGCCGTAGAGCTTTTCGGTGAGCGGATCGAGCTTGAAGCCGATCTTGTCGGCGAGGTCCTGGCCGGTGAGGTCGCCCTCGGCGGTGTGGAGGATCGGCGCCTTGCCGGTCCGGTCGTTGAAGACTTCGAGCGAGCCGTTGCGGCCGTGGATGGTGCGCTGGTTCCAGCCCTTGCCGGGGCCGGAGGCGACGTAGCTCATCTGAACCGGCAGGCCGGATTGCATGGTGTAGCTGGCAACGAAGCTGTCCTCGCCGGTGGCGGTGATCTGCTCCGGAATTTCGAGGAAGCGCTTGATATAGGCTTCGGTCTGAATCTCCGGCTTTTCCTGCCGGCGGCGGATCGGCTCGGCGATGAAGCCTTTGCCGAAGGCGGTAGCGAAGTCACCGAAGTAATACTGCACGATATCGGTGAGGTGGGCGCCCATGTCGAGGCCGATGGCGCCCTTGTCCTTGAAGTGGCGCCAGGGGGTGATGATGATGCGGTCCGAGCCGCCGATCATCGTCTGCACCATCAGGTGGATGGGGCCGAGGAGACCGGAATCGATCACCGCCTTGGCGAGGCGATTGGTCGGATCGCGGCGGTAGTTTTCGGCGGTCGCGAGCACGGCGCCGGACTTGTGTGCCGCATCAATCAGCGCGCGGCAGGAGCGAACGGTTAGGGCCAGCGGCTTTTCGCACAGCACATGCTTGCCGGCCTTCAGCGCCGGGAGGACGACGCCGAGGTGGCTGAAGGCTTCGGTGACGACGTCGAAGGCCTCGATCTCGGGATCGGCGATGGCGTCTTCGATCCTGAGGTGGATCTTCGGGCGGTAGCCGAGCAGCGCCTCGGCTTCACCGGCGACGCGCTCGGCATTGTCGGCGCGCACGTCGCAGACGGCGGCGAGCTTCACATTGCTCATGCCGGAGCGGAGCAGGCGGGCGAAGCCCTGCACATGGCGGCTCCCCATGCCGCCGCAGCCGACGAGGCAGATCGATCGGGTCGTCACGTTGGTGGTCCTATTCCTTGATCGCGCCGCCGAGGCCATTGATGAAATAGCGCTGGCAAAAGATGAAGAAGACGATGATGGGCAAAGTCGAGAGCAGTACGGCCATCATCGCGATATTTGGCGGCGTTTGCGAGAACGACTGGCCAAGGCCCGCAAGGGCGAGCGGCAGCACGCGCATGTCGCGCTCGGTCGTCGCGATCAGCGGCCAGGCATACATGTTCCAGGCGGTCAGCACCGTTACCGCCGTGTAGGCCGCGATGGGCGGGCCGGAGAGCGGCAGCACGATGCGCACGAAGATCTGGCCCCAGTGGGCGCCGTCGATCTTGGCGGCGTCGAGGATCTCGTTTGGCATCGAGACGTAGAACTGTCGGAAGATGAAAACGCCGAAGCTGGTCTGGGCGATGATGGGGATGCAGAGCCCCATGAAGGTGTCGATCCAGTTCAGGTTTCGGATCAGGATGAAGGTCGGGATCAGCGCGACCTGACCGGGCACGAACATGGTGAGGACAAAAAGCGTGAGCAGCGGCCCCCGGCCGAAGAAGTGCATCTTGGCGAGGGCGAAGCCGGTCATCACCACGAGGGTCAACTGCGCGATGGTGATGATCGCGGTGAAGATCACGGAGTTGACGATGGCGCTGGGGTCGAGGAAGCCGAGCGCGGCCTCGATGTTCTCGAAGTGCCATTCGATCGGCCACCAGGTGGGTGGATAGGCGACCACCTCGCGGCTCGATTTGAACGAGTTGATGATCATCCAGTAGAACGGCGCGGCCATCAGCAGGCCGAAGAAGGCGACCGCCGAAACATGCAGGCGGCGGCGCCAGGGGTGTCCGACGGCGCTCATACCGGGTCTCCGTTGGTGGGGCGTCGACGCGGCGGGTTGAAGATCAGCGCCAGGATAGTGACGATGACGAACAGCACGGTCGAGAGTGCCGAGGCGTAGCCGAGCCGCAACTGGGCGAAGGCGAGATCGTAGATGTAGACGGCGAGGATGTCGGTCGAGTTCAGCGGTCCGCCCTTGGTCATGACGAAGGCGATGTCGAAGCTGTCGAAGATGATGCCGCGCAGCGTCAGCACCAGCACGAGAAGCGTCACCGGCATGACGTTGGGCCAGATGACGTGGCGGAGCTTGGCCCAGGGGCCGGCGCCGTCGATCTCGGCGGCCTCGAGCAACTGCGGGTTAATCTGCTGCAGGGCGGCGAGATAGAGGATGACGCCGAGTGGGAGGCGGAGCCAGACGATCACCAGCGACAGGGCCGGCATGGCCCAGGTGGTGTCCTGCAGCCAGTTGGGGCCCGAAACGCCGAAGGCGCTGAGCAATTGGGCGATGGGGCCGACGCGCGGATCGTAGATGAAGCGCCAGAGGACGGCAGAGGCGACCAGCGAAATCACGATCGGCAGCAGGTACATCGTGCGGAACACGGTGTAGCCGGGGAAGGTGGTGTTGATCAGCACCGCGATCATGAACGACAGGACGACCGTCGGCACGACCCCGAGGAAGACGAGGTAGACGGTCTTCCAGACAGAGTTCAGGGCACGGGCGTCCCGGAGGATGTCGGCATAGTTCTGCAGGCCGACGAAGCGCGGCTCGCCGATGAGGTTCCAGTCGAAGACGCTGAGACCCAGGCCCCAGAGGATGGGGACGATCATGAACAGGGTGAACAGGACCACGTTTGGCCCGACGAACAACGCGGCCCAGAACGGAGAGTCGGTGCGGCCGTTGTTCCTGCGGCGCGCTGCAATTCGCGGAATCGCGGCCGTGCCAGGCTCGGCTGTGTCTGTCTTGCTCAAGAGAATAAACCCTGTCGAAGAAAGGAGCGCCGGCTGCGGGAGAGACGCAGCCGGCTCAAGGTCGGCCCACCGCTTCGGGGGAAGCGGCGGACTTTCCTTATCGGATAGGCAGTTGGATCAGCCGCCGGACGCGAGGACGCGGGCCATGGCTTCGTTGATCACCGTCTCGGCGGCCTTCAGCGCATCGGCCACCGGCACATTGTTGAGCACGACGGCTTCTTCGGCCTTGGTCAGTTCGGTATCGACCACCGCCTGAACGTCGGCAGGGATCGAGGTCGGGTTCATGGCGCCGTACTGGATGGATTCCGCGAAGACGCGGTTATCGTACGGAGGGCCGGGCAGGTCGGTCCAGATCGGGCTGTTATAAAGCGCCTCGACCGGCGGAACCGTGCCGTAGCTGGCGGTGAGGATCTTCATACCGCCGTCTTCGGAGTAGAACCAGTTGAGGTAGTCGAAGGCCAGTTCCTGGTTGTTGGCCATGCCCGTGGTCGTGATGGACTGGGCGATCGAGCCCATGCCGGTCTTGCGCACACCGTTGATCGTCGGCACGAGCGCCGCGTCCCAATCGTCGGTGGTGACCGAGCGGATGAGCGGGGTGAGGGCGCGCACCGACTGCAGCATCGACACGGTGCCGGCGCCGAAGGCCTGGAAACCGCCGCCGAGCTGGGTCTGCTGCGGCGTGGAGGCGATGACGCCCGCCTTCACCTGGTCCCAGTACATGGTGAAGACCTTGATCGCGGCTTCGGTCTGCAGCTTGTACATGTTGTTTTCGTCGAGCAGCGTGTCGCCGAAGGCTTCGATGCCCGGAACGTAGGTGGCATGCCACGGCACCGAGGCCGCGAGGCCGTAGCGCGTGGTGGTGTTGCCGTTCTTCTGGGTCAGCTGGGTCGCGACTTCGATCTGCTTCTCGAAGGTCCAGTCATCGTTCGGGTAGGGGATACCAGCGTCGTCGAAGTGCTTCTTGTTGTAGTAGAGCACGACCGTGTCGGCGCCGATCGGCAGGCCGAAGATGCCATCCTTGTTCGGCCCCGAGGTGACCAGGTACTGGTCGAGGAATGGCTTGGCCAGCGAGGTCATGCCGATGGGGCCGCCCGAAGTCAGGAAGGGCCGCATGTCGGCGGTAACCTCCGCGTTGGCCAACTGTGTCGCCAAGATGTCCGCCAGATAGGTGATGTCGGGCAGCTTGTTGGCGAGACGGCGGGACAGCAGGGTCTGTCGTATACCCTGGGAGTCGCCGGGGAGGAGCGAGTAATCGATCTTCACACCGGGGCGGGCAGCCTCGTAGGCGGCGAAGACCGGCTTGATGCCCGTTTCGGCCCAATCGAGGACGGCGATGGACAGCGTGCCGCTGGTGGGCTGCGCGAAGGCGCGGCCTGCAGCGAGCGCGATTGGCGATGCGGCGAGACCGGCCAGCACGGCGCGGCGGCTCGGCATATAGTGATTGGTCGTGGTCTTGGTCACGTGTTTCCCTCCCAGGGAATGCGCGACGAGGACTCCTGGCCTCGGGCGCGATGGGACAAAAGTTCAACTCGTGGCGGTGAGCCTGTTGTTCAATCAGTTGAACGACTGTCGATATACTGAACGGTGCCACCAACGCACGGCCCGGTCAAGCGGCTACGCGCTCGGACAAACGTCTAAGTGTCGCAGCATTCTGGAACGCCCGCGGCTGTCACCGTCGACATCGGGTTCACGATCATGGAACGCGGCAGTTCGACGTCGCGGTCGCCAGGCGGAGTTCGAAATTCCTCCGCCGCATTCCCCCTTTTGCCCATTCAAACCGGTCGTGAATTGCGGCTATAGGGGTGCAGCGCTTTTGCTTGAGTACTGAGGAGGACTCCCCGACATGAAGATCACGGATCTGAGATGTGCGGTCATCGCCAACAGCCCCGTCGTCCAGATCAGGACCGATGAGGGCATCACCGGCTGGGGCCAGATCGAGACCCCGAAGCCCTACGTGAAGCCGCAGGTGCTTGATCTCAAGGACTGGATCGTCGGGCAGGACCCGCGCGACGTCGAGCGCGTGATGCGCCGCATCCGCGTGCGCGGCGGCTTCAAGCCGTTCGGGGCGGCCGTCTCGGCCATCGAGCATGCGCTGTGGGACATCGCCGGCAAGGCGCTGAACACGCCGACCTACCGCCTGCTCGGCGGCAAGGTGCGCGACAAGGTGCGGACCTACCGCACGCTGTACCAGGCGGAAGTGCCCGGTGGCGCCGAGCACACTCCGGCCGGCTACAAGCGCTGGGCCGAATACGGCAAGTCGCTGAAGGGCGAGTTCACCCTGTTCAAGCTGCCGAGCGCCTACCACTCATCGATGGTGCGCGACTTCCCGAACTACTATTACGGCGAAGTGCAGACCGATGCGCCGTTCCCGTACCCGCACAAGGGCACGATGACCAAGGAAGGCTTCGACCACCTCGTCGCCTGCATCACCGCCGCCAAGGAAGCGCTCGGCCCCGGCTACAACACCGCGGTGGACGCCGGTCCGGGCTTCATGCCGATCGATGCGCTGCGCCTCGCCAAGGCCGTCGAGCACCTGCACCTGATGTGGCTCGAGGACATGATCACCGGCGACTACGTGCCGTACGTGAACCATGACCTTTATGCAGACATCACCCGCCACACGACGACGCCGATCCATACCGGCGAGCAGATCTACCTGCGGCAGAACTACAAGCACCTGATCGAGAGCCATGCGGTGAACGTGGTCGGTCCCGATCCGGCCGACGTCGGCGGCCTCGCCGAGATCAAGTGGGTGGCCGAGCATGCCGACCTCCACGGCATCGCCATGGCGCCGCACGGCACCGCGAATGGCATCATCGGGCTCGCGGCGCTGATCCAGGTCTGCGCGACCATGCCGGACAACCTGATCGCCTTCGAGTACCCGGCCCGCTTCGAGCCGTTCTGGTACGACATCACCGAAGGGTTTGACGGCATGCCGGTGAAGGGTGGTCTGATCGACGTGCCGGATCGGCCGGGCCTTGGCATCAGCTTCATCGTCAAGGAAGCCAAGAAGTACCTCACCGAAGGCGATGCGAACTTCTTCGACTGATCGCTTCAAGCATTGAATCAAGTTCGGGCTCCGTCGAAAGGCGGGGCCCGAACTGCTTGACGGGCCTTGCTGTTTTCCGTCAGGCTGATGCGAACGTGGCCGGGGAGAGGTCGCGGCGAGGAGGAGGTTTCTGCCATGGCTTCGACCAACCACGCGGCGTCGGCACGCGTGCTCGACATGCTGCGCACGCGGTTCACGTTCCAGATTTCGGTCGACACCGACAACCTGCCGCAGGCCTATGTCGTCGCCGACGCGGCGCTCGCGGGCGGGATCACGCTCGTCGAAATGGGCACGCCGCTGCTCAAGACCGAGGGCGTGAAGCACGTGGTGCCTGCGTTCCGCCAGCGCTACCCCGAAGCAATCATCCTGGCCGACATGAAGAGCATGGACGGGGCCGGGTTCGAGGCCCGCAGCGTCTATGGCGGCGGCGGCAACATCATCGACTTCCTGGCGCTGGCCGGGGTGGCGAGCGCGAAGAACGTGGCGGCGGCGCGCGACGAGTTTCGCGACCGCGACCCCTCGATGGCGCGGCTGGCGTTTGCCGACATCCTCGTGCCGCAGCAGGGACCGGCCGACGTTGCCGTCGATACGGCACAGCGGATGCGCGATGCGGGGATGGACGGGGTAGGGCTGCACCTGCAACTCGATGCCCGCCGGGCCGATCCGTCACTGCACGCATCGAGCTATCTCAGCGACGTCGCGCGCGCCGTGTTCGAGGCGGTGGGCGACAGCTGCTCGGTGCAGGTGGTGGGCGGGCTCACCATTGCGCAAGCCAAGGCGCTGGCGAAGGATGGGCTGCGCGCCTTCGTCATCAGCGGCAATTTCGGGCTCGCCGAGTCGCACGCCGGCTATGGCGCGCCGCCGGCGGAACAGACGCGGCTGGTCAAGGACTTCATCGCGCAGGTATCGGCGGCCTGAGCCGCCGGTACCGGGGTTGGCGGGCGGCTCAGCGGCCGAAATACTCGCGGTAGTCGGTGTCGTAGCCGAAGTAGCGGGGACCGACGAGCGCGATGCCGGCGGGCGTCAGCCATTGCGGGTTGGACGGCATGGCGAGCGCCTTGAGGCGCAGGCCGTAGCGCAACGCGTCGGCGGTGACCGGCAGGCCGGATTCGGCATCGAGCACCGTGATCAGGTCGGGCGTGGTGACGAGGATTTCGCCATCGCGCTCGGCCATCAGGAACTCGTTCTGGAAATCGAGCCGGAACGCGTGGCCCTTCCATTCCTCGACGCCTTCGAAGCGGGCGGTGCCGCGGGCGAAGCCGCCGACGGTGCGGCGCTCGATGTCCTTGATGCGGCCGTGGAAGATCACGTCGGCATCGAGCTTTTCGACGATGGCATTGACCGGATCGACGTGACCGGCCTTGGCTTCGCGCAGGGTGCGGCCGAGTTCGGAGCAGAGGCTCAGCGTGCCGCGCACGATGGCCTTTTTCGCCACGGCGCCGGACATCGAGTAGAAGGCGAGCAGCGCCGAGCCGCCCATCTCCACCGTCGCGGCGCGGGCGAGGCGCTCCGTCCAGGCGTTGCTGACGGTTTCGAGCACCAGCGAGTTGCCCTTGTCGTCGCAGAGCACCATCGGGGTCGCCGAGACGCCGTGCATGGTGAAGGTCACCATCTGCAGCTCGGGATAGGCCCTGCCCATGCCGTCGCCATCGACGAGCGGCAGGCCGGCCATGGCAGCCACCACGAACGGCGTGGTGGAGTTCACGCCGCCCGCTTCGCCGCAGAGCACCGCGTCTATCTTGCGGCCGAGCAACTGCTCGAGCGCGCGGAAGGCGTTGATCAGCTCCTCGCCCTGCGGGAGCTTCTCGGTCATCACGGTGGGGGCGCCCATCATGCAGACGGGGACCACCAGCGCATCGTCGGGCAGCTCGTCGATATCGACGAGGTTCACCGGGCCGTACTGCTTGATGGCCTGCTGGGCCATCAGCTTGCCGACATAGGGGTCACCGCCGCCGCCGGTCCCGAGGATGGCGCCGCCGGTGGCGATGTCTTCCATGTCCTCGGCATGGATGGTGCGAAGAAACTTCATGGTGGGTTCCTTTCGCCTCAGGCCACGATCGGCTGGGGCTGGAGCGGGTTGAAGGTGAGTTCGGGGTAGCCGAAGGCCTGCGGGCCGACGATTTCCAGCGCCCTGGGGGTCTTCATCAGATCGTGCACGGGGAGGCCGATGACGGCGATGCGCTGGCCGTAGCGCAGCACTTCGGTGGTGATCGGCTCGCCGGTATCGAGTTCGAGGTTGATGATCAGGTCGGGCACCATGATCACCGGCACGTCATCGACCCAGAGCACGAGGTTCTCGTTCTGGATGGCGATGCGTGCTTCAGAGCCGGCCCAGTCGCCGACGCCGCTGAGATGCGCGTGGCCGCGGGCGAAGCCACCGACCAGTTCGCGCCTGACGTCGGTGACCTTGCCGGTGAAGAACAGCTTGCCGCCGGTCGAGGCGACGACGCGCTCGACGACGTTCTGCCGCTTCGCGCGGGCGTCGAGTACGGTGTGGCCGATCCGGAGCGCCTGCGTGACGGTGCCGGGGACGGCCGTGCGACGGACGAACTCCATCGCCATCGGCGCAATCGCGAGGCCGGCGGCCGCGCCCATGTTCACCGAGACGCCGCGGGCAAAAGTCTCGAGCCAGAACATGTCGATGACTTCCTTGAAGACGACGACATTGCCCTTGTCATCGGCGATGGCAGCCGGAGCGGCCTTAGCGCCGTAGATGAAGAAGGTGGTCATCTGCACTTCGGGGAAGGCCCGGCCCATGCCGTCGCCGTCGATCACGGGCAGGCCGGCATAGGCGGCGGCGATCACCGGTTCGAGGGCGTTGGAGCCGCCGATTTCGGCCGAGATGGTGGCCGAAATCTTCACGCCGGCGGTCTCTTCGACTGCCCGCATGGCGCGATAGCATTCGCCGCCTTCCTCGATCTTTTCGACGCCCACTACGGGGGCACCGATGCCGCCGACTTCGCCGACCCAGGCATCGTCGGGGAGCGCATCGAGTGGCAGGATCCGGACTTCGGCGCCCTTGCGGATCAGTTCGCGGGCGCGAAGCATGCCGACATAGGGATTGCCACCGCCGCCGGTGCCGAGGAGTGCCGCCCCGATCGAGAGCGGGTGGAGGTCGGCCTCCTTGAGGATGTAACCCTTATCCGACATGCAGTTCACCAACCGCCTTGACGCGGACGCGGGTGGCATTGCCCGGCAGGTAGGCCAGCGGCACGTCCTCGACATCGACGATCTCGATCGACGAGCGCAGCGCTCCGGCAGCCACGGCCGCTTCGGTGGCCCGTTCCTTGGCATCGGCGAGGGCTTGGTCGCGGCCGATTTCGGCCAGCGCGTAGACGCGGTCGACTTCGCCCGACACCTGCGCGATGGCGGCGCCGACGGCGTTGGCGACGGCGAAGTGGTTCGGCTTGATCACTTCGAGCCCACCGATCGGGCCATCGACAAGGATGGAGCCACCGCCGACGACGATCACCGGCAACGGGTCGGGCGACAGGCGCGAGCGCTCGACGCAGTCTTCCAGCATCGACATGATCTTGGCCTGCGTGCGGGCGATGAAGTCGGGCGTGAGGTGCGCGACCTTGGACTTGTCGCCGAGGTCGTAGCGGCCGGAGGCGACGACGACGTCCGAGGTGGTGAGGGTCGTGCCGCCGAAGATCAGGGCTTCGGTGACGATCTTGTAGCCGACCGAGGTGGGGCCAACCTTGATGGCGCCACCGGTCTCGACCACATGCGAACCACCGCCGAGCCCAATCGAGAACACATCGGGCATGCGGAAGTTGGTGCGGACGCCGCCCACTTCAACGGCCACCGTCGCCTGGCGCGGAAAGCCCTTGTGCAGCGAGCCGACGTCGGAGGTAGTGCCGCCGATATCGACGACGATGGCGTCGGCCACGCCCGACAGGAAGGCAGCGCCGCGCATCGAGTTGGTCGGGCCCGAGGCGAAGGTCAGCACCGGGAACTTCTCGGCGAACTCGGCATCCATCAGCGTGCCGTCGTTCTGCGTGAGGTAGAAGCGGCCGCGGATGCCGGTCTCGGTGATCGCTTTGCGGAACGCTTCGATCACGTGCTTCGACAGATCGCGCAGGCAGGCGTTCATGATCGCAGCGTTCTCGCGCTCGAGCAGGCCGATGCGGCCGATGTCGCTCGACAGCGTGATGTGGACGCCGGGCAGGGCCTTGGCGAAGATCTCGCCGGCCTGCTTTTCGAAGTCATTGGTCACCGGCGAGAACACCGAGGTGATGGCGATGGTGTTGATGCCCTTGGACTTGATGTCCTCGGCGATATCAAGCAGTTCCGCCTCGTCGATCGGCGAGATCACCCGGCCGTCGAACTCGTTGCCGCCATGGGCGAGGTAGCCGGTGCCGCCGATGGCAACCTTCAGGTCCTCGGGCCAGTCGACCATCGGGGGCAGGGAGGCGGTGGCGGGCAGGCCGAGGCGCACGGCGGCGGTCTTGGCGAGGTCACGGCGCTGCACCACGGCATTGGTGAAGTGGGTGGTGCCGATCATCACCACGTCGATGGCTGACGCCTCCATCTTGCTGGCTTCGAGCACCGCCTTCAGCGCGTTGACCACGCCGGTCATCACGTCGCCCGTGGTGGCGGCCTTGACGCCGGCGATGACGGTGGTGCCGTCCATGACGACGGCGTCCGTGTTGGTGCCGCCCACGTCGATGCCAATTCTGATCATTTTTCTGTCCTTTGGGAGACTGGTGCCGCGCCCAGGCGCAGCGCGATGAGTTGTTCCGCGGTCGGGATTTCGCCGTCGATCAGCGGGATTTTCGGCCGCATGGCCTCTTCCTCGGCCGAAATGACCGGCACGGAGGCGAGGAGGAGGCGGGTGTAGTCGTGCTGCGGGTGCTCGAAGACCGATGCGGTGGGGCCGGTCTCGACGATCTTGCCGAGATAGAGCACCCCGACCGTGTCGGCGAAGTTCCGCATCAGGGAAAGGTCGTGCGAGATGAAGAGGTAGGTCAGGCCGAGCTGCCGGCCAAGATCGACCAGCAGGTCCATGACGCGGGCCTGCACGGACACGTCGAGGGCCGAGGTCGGCTCGTCGAGGATCAGCAGCTGCGGCGCTACGGCGAGGGCGCGGGCGATGGCGACGCGCTGCTTCTGGCCGCCCGACAGTTCGTGCGGATAGCGCAGGGCGAAGTCCGTCGGCAGTTGCACCATTTCGAGCAGCTCGGCGACGCGCTGCCTGTGCTCGCCGCGCGGCGTACCGTGCGCCGATAGCGGCACCTCGATCGACTGGCCGACGGTGCGGCGCGGGTTGAGCGAGGAGCCGGGGTTCTGGAACACCATCTGCACCTTGCGCCCATAGGCGCGGGTGCCGGTTTCGCCGGTGATGTTGTGGCCATCGAGCAGGATGTCGCCAGCGGTGGGCCTGGCGAGGCCCATGATCATGCGGGCGATGGTGGATTTGCCCGAGCCGCTTTCGCCGGCGAGGCCGTAGACCTTGCCCTTCGGGATGGCGAACGAGACGTTGTCGACGGCGCGCACGTCGCCGGTCTTGCGGCCGAAGGCGTTGCGGACGGGGAAGAGCTTGGTGAGCCCGGCGATTTCCAGCATGTCGCTCATGCGGCCGCTCCGAAGCGGGTGCCGCCGGTGAGGCGCGGCACGGCGGCGATCAGCGCCTTGGTGTAGTCGTCGCGCGGCGCCTCGAAGAGCTCGGCGGTGGGCCGGTGCTCGACCACGACGCCCTTGTTCATCACGTAGACGTAATTCGAGGTCTCGCGCACGACGCCGAGATTGTGGGTGATCATCAGCAGGGCGAGGCCGCGTTCCTCGACCAGGTCCTTGAGCAGCTTCAGGATCTGCGCCTGGGTGGTGACGTCGAGCGCGGTGCCCGGTTCGTCGGCGATCAGCAGCTTGGGTTCGCTGAGCAGCGCCATGGCGATCAGCACGCGCTGCCGCATGCCGCCCGACAGCATGATCGGGTAGGAGCGGGCCACCCGCTCGGGGTCGCGCATCCGGACCTGGCCGAGCACTTCGTAGACGCGGGCCATCCGCTCCTTGCCATAGCGGCTGCGACCGAGGCGCCGGTCGGCGTATTTGAGGATGGTGCCCATCTGGTCGGCGATGGTGAAGACCGGGTTGAGCGAGCTCATCGGGTCCTGGAACACCATCGACATGGCGGTGCCGCGCAGCTTCAGCCGTTCCCGGTCCGGCATGGTGAGCAGGTCGCGGCCATCGTAGAGGATTTCGCCGCCGGTGATTTTTGCGGGTGGGGTGCGCAGCAGGCCCATGATGGCGCGCATGGTCACGGTCTTGCCCGAGCCACTTTCCCCGACGAGGGCAATCTGCGAGCGGGCGGGTACGTCGAGGGAGACGCCGTGCAGCACCTGGTTTGTCTGGCCATAGGTGGTGAACTGGACAGAGAGGTTGCGGACGGAGAGCAGGGCGTCGGCCATCAGCGCACCTCCTGCACGTCGAACAGGTCACGGAGGCCGTCGCCGAGCAGGTTGAAGCCCAGCGCGACGACGAGGATGGCGGCGCCCGGCAGCACCGATTCCCACCAGTAGTCGGGGAGGAAGGCCGAGCCCGAGGCGACCATGGTGCCGAGGTCGGGGGTAGGGGGCTGGATGCCGAGGCCGAGGAAGCTCAGCGAAGCGCCCACGAGGATGACGAAGCCCGCGTCGAGCGAGGTCTTGACCGCCAGCGCCGAGACGCAGTTTGGCAGGATTTCGCGGAACAGGATGTGCAACTTGCTGGCGCCGAGCGTTTCGGCGGCTTCGACGAATTCCTGCGTCCGCAGTTGCCGGGTGATCGAGTAGATCAGCCGGGTGTGCCAGGTCCACCAGAGGGCGGCGATGGCGAGCATCGAGTTGATCAGGTCGGGCGTCAGCACCGCGGCGACGGCCAGCGCCATCACCAGCGGTGGGATGGCGAGGGCGATATCGGTCAGGCGCATGATGACGATCTCGACCCAGCCGCCGAAATAGCCGGCGAGCAGGCCCAGCGTCGTGCCGACGGGCACGGCGATGCCGAGCACCACCAGCGCCAGCAGCAGCGAGATGCGCAGCCCGAAGATGACGCGGCTGAAGATGTCGCGCCCGACATTGTCGGTGCCGAACCAGTATTCGGCCGAGGGGGGCAGGTGGCGGGCGCGGAAGTTGACGACCGCGCCGACATGCTCGGGGTAGGGCGTGATCCACGGCGCGAGGACGGCGGCGAGGATCGCGAGGATGACGATGGTCGCGCCGATCACGGCGGTTGGGTTGCGCGAGAAGCGGTACCAGTTCTGGTAGGCGTTCGAGAGCCGGCGCGGCGGAGCGGCGGGCACTGTCTCGGTGGACATCAGCGGCTCCCCCGGATGCGGACGCGGGGATCGACGAAGCCGACGAGCACATCGATGACGAGGTTGACGATGACGAAGAACACGCCCGACACCATCACCACGCCCATGACGGCGTTGAGGTCCTTCTGCAGGATGGTGCGGATACCGTAGGCGGCCATGCCGGGCCAGGCGAAGACAAGTTCGACGACGAAGGCGTTGCCGATCAGCGAGGCGAACTCGAGCCCGAGAATGGTCAGCGGCGGCACGAAGCTGGGGCGCAGCATGTACTTGAACACGCGGATCGGTTCGGGCACGCCAAAGGCGCGGCTCGCCTCGATGTAGTCCTGGCTCGCGACATCGATCATCGACGAGCGGGTGATGCGGGCGATCTGGCCCATGGTGGCGAGCGCCAGCGCCGTGGCGGGCAGCAGCAGGTGGCGCAGCGCCTCGCCGAACACGTCGAGCCGGCCGGCGAGCAGGGAGTCGACGGTCAGGAGGCCGGTGACCTGCGCCACGAAATCGAGGTTGTGCGGCAGCCGCCCGGTGGTGGGGAGGATGTGCAGCACGTAGCCGGCGAGGATCTGCAGCAGCAGCGCGGCGAAAAAGCTCGGTGTCACCGCCGCGAAGATGGCGAGGATGCGGACCAGCGTATCGGGCCACCGGTCCTTCCAGCGCGCAGCGGCGACGCCGAGGGGCACGCCGAGCACGAAGGCAATGGTGATGGTCATCAGCACCAGTTCGAACGTGGCGGCGAAGGTCTCGCGGATATCGTCGTTCACCGGCCGCTCGGTCAGCAGCGAGCGGCCAAGGTCACCCCGGCTCAGCCCGACGATGAAGAGGCCGTACTGTTCGACGATCGGCTTGTTGAGGCCAAGCTTCTCCTGCAGGTCAGCGACCTGTTCGGCGGTGGCGGTCGGGCCGAGCGCCATGCGCGCCGGATCGCCGGGGACCACTCGGGCGATGGCGAAGATGACGATCGACAGGCCCACGAGGACAAGGATCGACCACAATATCCGCCGGAGAAGGAAAAGCAGGAATTCCAAAGGCAGGCCCGCCCTGTTCAATACAAATGCGTGGTGCGGGAGAGTGGCGTCCCCGGTTGGGGCCGGGGACGCCGGGCTATCAGCAGGTCCAGCTGTAGCGGGTGAAGTCGTAGTCGAAGGACATCATCGGCACGGCCTTGAAGCCCGTCAGGCACTTGTCCATGGCGTGCTGCACCGTCTGCGTAGTCAGGAACACGTCGGACTGCATATCGACCAGCTTGTGCTGCACGGCCTTGTAGAGCTCGGCCTGCCTGGCGGTATCGCCGGTGCCGCGGGCTTCGTCGATCAGCGCGTCGATCTCGGGGTCCTGCACCCACTCCATCGAGGCCCAGGTGCCGGCCGCCGACGAGTGATACTGGGTGAAGAACATCGAATCCGGCGACGGATAGGTCGGGCCGAAGAAGATCTGGTTCACGTTCGGCGTTGTCTCGATCTTGCCGGCGATCTCGGTGATGCGGTTCCACGGATCGGCCTGCTGCGTCACCACGAAGCCGAGCTGCTCGAGGTTGGACTGCATCAGCAGGCTGATCTCTTCCTCGAACTTGGTGCCTGCCACCCAACCGAGGGTGATCGGGATCGGCGAGCCGGCATATTTCGACTGCGCGACTTCGGCCTTGGCGGCCTCGAGGTCGTAGACGGGCTCAGGGATATCGCTGGCGTGGAAGTCGGCGAAGGCCTTGGGGAGCGGCGTCGACAGCACGCCACCGGGCGAGATCACCTCGCGGATGGTCTCATAGTCGGTGGCGAGCGCGATGGCCTTGCGGATATGCACGTCGTCGGTCGGCGCCAGCTTGGTGTTGAGCTTGAGGTAGAACGCCGTCGAGGTCTCTTCCTTGACGATGTTGAAGCGGCCCATGGCCTCAAGCGCCGTGTAGGTGTCGGGCGACTGGAACTGGCTCGACATGGTCAGCTCGCCCGAAGCGGCGAGCGAGCGCACGGTGGCTTCGTCGTTGGTAATGATCCAGCGGACCTCGTCGATCGGGCCCTCGCCAAAGCCCTTCCAGTAGTCGGGGTTGCGGGTGATGGTCATCTGGCTGCCGCGATCCCAGCTCTTCAGGCTGTAGGCGCCGGCACCGGCGACATTGGTGGCGAGCCAGGTCTGGCCGTCGTCCGCGCCTTCGTTCGCCTTCACCAGTTCCTCGTTGAGGATCAGGATGGCGGGCACGGTGGTGAGGAACGGCGCGAAGGTCTTGGCGAGGGTGAACTTCACCGTCCGTGCGTCGACAGCCGTCACCGAACCGGGAGCCAGCACGCCCGCGAACAGGTTGGCCGGGCCCTGGTTGATGCGCAGCAGGCGCTCGACCGTGTAGACCACGTCGCTGGCCTCGACCGGCGAACCGTCGGCGAACTTGGCATTGGCGCTGAGCGTGTAGGTGACTTCCCTGGCGTCGTCCGACACCGTCCAGCTCTCGGCGAGCTCAGGGATGATGTTGCCCGAGGAATCGACCGAAACGAGGCCGTCATAGAGATTCACGGCGGCCATGTAGTCGGTGTAGTCGGAGATCTTTGCCGGATCGATCGAACCGAAGATCTGCACGGTGTTCATTGTCACCGTCACTGCCATGGCGGGCGCGGCGCCCAGCATGAGAGTGGAGAGTGCAGTCGCTGCCAGTAGCTTTTGCATGGTCATGCTGAACGTTCCCTGTCCCGTTTTTGCCCGCCCGCACGCATTGCCCCGCGCGCAGGAGAAATTGTCCGGCTTTGCCGGCGACTTGGGGCCGTGTGTCACCTGATGGTCGCACTGGCCCGGTAGGTCAGCTTCGCAACATGCGGGCGCCTCCCTCAAGGCGCGTTGATGGCTAGGTTTTTGACTAAAACGTCTAGGTTCTAGCCGACCAGGCCGAGTGCCCGGGCCGCGCTGATCGCCTCGCGGCGGCGCTTGCAGCCGAGCTTGCGATAGGCGTTCGAGAGGTGGAATTTGATCGTCGCTTCGCTCAGTCCCAGCGCATTGGCGATGAACTTGTTCGACGATCCCTCGGAGATCATCATCAGCACCTTGGTCTCGCGGCGGCTGAGGCCGTTCTGGGCGCCCAACGCGGAGTTAGGCAGGCCGCCATCGCGCAGGCGGCGCAGCACCTGCCGCACGGGCGCGGAGATTTCGAGGTACTCGCCGATCCGCTGCTGCTCGACCAGTTCGCTGAGGAAGACACGCTCCTCGGCCAGGGGCGCGATGGCGCCGAGCCGCGCTGCCTCCTCGAATACCCTCTGCAGCAGGGCGCGGGCGCGCGACAGGTTGCGTTGCCGCTTGTAGACGAAAGCCAGCCATACCTCGGCGCACATGCGCTGCCGGCCGGTCAGGTTGAGGTTGCCGATGATGAAGCCGAGCTGCCGCTCCAGATGCGGCCGGGTCGGCTGCTCCCAGACGATGTGGCGCAGCCAGATCATCGCCTGCACGATCTCGTCGCGATCGGTGAGCCGCTCCAGTTCCTCGCCGGCTGCAGCAACCCAGGAGCGGGTGACGCGGGTGGCGAGGGCCGCGACCTTCTCGGCGGCCTCCTGCCAGCGGTTGGCGTTCTGCAGGATGGCCGCCTCGCGCAGCTCGATCATCACGCCGAACTGCCGGTTCGAGACCTGGTAGACGCGCCAGCGCTCGAGGAAGTTTCGGGCGGCGAGCGTCGAGAAATGCTCGGTGAGGGCCTGGCTGCCGTAGTGCAGCGCGAACTCGATCAGGCTGGGCCAGATCTCGCCGTGCACGAAATCGTCGAGTTCTGTCGACAGGAAGCGGGCCAGCGGTTCGGGCTTGCCGCCCTCGTAGTCGATGCAGGCGTTCAGAAGCGTCAGCAGGCGCTCGTCGCCGGGGCTGTCAAACGCCAAGGCGTGCAGGTAGCGCGCGGCCTGTTCGGCATGCTGCCGGGCATTGGTGGCGTCGCCCATCAGCAGCCGCATCAGCGCCTGGTGCAGGCTGATGTAGAAGGCGAGCATCGGCACCTTGGCCTGCTCGTAGTGGTAGAGCGCGCGCTGCGCCACATCCTCGGCGGCTGCCAGACGGCGGCCGCGGATGTAGAACTCAAGCACCGAGTTGTAGAAGCTGCCGCGCACGATGTGGTCGTCGAGCGGCAGGTCCCCGAGGGTGTCGAATACCTGCTGGAACAGCTCGTCGGTCAGCTGGTAGTCCTCGTAGATCAGCATCACCACGCGGAAGGCGAGCAGGTCGGTGCTGTAGCGATCGCGGTTGCTGAAGACGCTGTGGAAGTCGTTGACGCCGCTGCCGAAACGGTCGGCGAGCAGGCGGCGCGCGCGGGCAACTTCGCCGTGCTTCAAGGCCTGCATGGCGAGGCTCATCACCAGCGTATCGTTGCCGAGGGCGAAGTCGGTGGGGAAACCAGCCAGCGCCCGGTCGAACGCGGTGGCTCCGTGCCGGTAGAGATAGAACCGGCCTCCACCCGTCGCAAAGACCGCGAAGGCCTCGTGGTACCGGCCGATCGATTGCCACGTGGCAATTGCCTCGGTGAGCTGTCCCGACGCCGCATAGGCGGCAGCGAGTTCTGCTGCCTGTCCCGGGTTCTCCAGCCGCGCCTGGAGCGCCGCAGCGAGCGCCTGACCCAGCGCAGGCCGCACCGGCTCCAGCAGCGCCAGCAGACCGGTCTGCTGGGGGTCCACCGCACGCCCATCGCACCAGGCGCCGATATCGAGCAGTTCGCTTGCCCGCATCGGCGCAAGCAGTTCGGATGCGAGAAAGCCGGCGAGCTGTGCGGTGTCGCCGGCCCAGCCAAGCAGCATCGGCCAGCCACGGGTGGTCTGCAGCGCCCGGTCGGCGAGGCGGGCCGGCATCGCTTCGCGCAGCTCATCCCGGTCGAACAGCAGGTCGGCCACGCCGAACCGCCGGACACGGCCATAGACGCTGGCCCGCTCGAGCGCGGGCAGGGCGGTTCCGGGTCGCATGGCGATGATGATGCGGCCGCCGCCCGACACGAACGCCTCTGGCAACCCCTCCGGCGCGCAGCCGGGCGGGATGTCCCACAGCGTCAGCCTTTCGCCCGCCCCGGGGGGCGCAACGGCCGAACAGTGAACCGTCAACCCGAGCGTGCTCGCGATCTGTGCCAGAAGCACCGATTTGCCCATGCCGGCGGGCGCCTCGAGCTGCACGACAGCCTCGGGCGCCGCCAGCAGCTCCCGCCGCTTCTTCGCCCGATCAACCAGCGCACTCGTTCGTCCAGCGTTGAGGTGAGTCAGCAGCACGATACGGTCCTGTGTCGAACCATGCTCCCGCAGCCGGCGGACGATTGCAACCGGCAGCGAAGACGCAGGGCGAACTGCGCGCTATCCCTATCTCCTTCCGATGCATCGTGCCCAGGGCAGCCTGCTCAGGCAAGTTCATGCGGCCACCGCCGTATCGATGGCATCCTCGGCCTCCCAGAGAAGGCCGGGTCGGTAGCGCGCCCTGATTGAGCTACCATCGAGGGCGAGCAGGTGTAGCCAGCCATTGTCGAACAGCTCACGAACCGAGGGGTGGCGGGAGAGGATCTCGGCAATCGCGGAAGGGGGTGCGTCGATCAGCACCGATAGCCGCAAGGGCTCGTGGACGAATGCCGTGCCGTTGTGGACCGCCTGGAGCGGTAGCCCGGTGCGGAGAGTTCCGCCGTTGCCTGCGACGACGCCGAGCCCCCCGACCACGTTGTGAGTGAGCTTGTCCCCCGCACCAAAGACTTCGGGTGCGACGGTGGAGGCGTAGTATTGCAGACTGATCCAGCTTGCCACCACGACGGGCGCCGTAAGGATGAGTTCGAGCGTCTTGAAGCCCTCGTCGGCGCGCCAGTCGTAGCTGTGAAGGAAGCTGCGCCCCCCCAGATCGCGGCCACGGGTCAAGGCCCGAGGCGCAGCAATGAAGGCGGCGCACCCGGCCAACCCCCATTCCGGCCGGACCTCGGCCCAGTTGAGCGCCCTCCGAGCGACTGTGTCCGCCGTCGCCCCTGGCAGGCGAGTTGCCCGTTCCGTCCGCGCGATCTGGCCGGCCATTCCAAGCCAACTGCGGATCTTCGCCAGGTCCTCGCCATGGGCCGGAGAGGGCATGTCATCAAACAACTCAATCGCGTCGGTCGTGGTCACGTGCAGGCCGGCGACGAAGTGCGTATCCGCCGGCATCACGATGCCCTTGCCAGCCAGCCTCTCCCGCGTGTCAGGCGCGTTGAGGAGGCCGGCGAGGATACGGGCCGACACTGCGCCTGAGTGGCCACCGCAGGCTCCGCAGTGGTAGGCGCTTTCGTGCGCATTATTGGTGACGTGGGTCCGGTGGCCCACAAGCAGAACCACCCTCGCGAAGCCACCGGTCAGGCTCATCGCCTTCAGCACTCGGGCGGCAAGGTCTGCCTTCGCGTCGGCGGAAAGCGGAACGTCCAGCTTCGGCATCGGATCGGCGGACGTCCGCGGAGAGCTGAGCCCAAGGGCTGACGTCAGGAGTTTTCCACCGTAGCCGAGGCCGGCGGCCTCCACGAAAGCGAAGGAGGACACCGCGGCTTGCCGAAAGCGGCCCCAGGCCCGTGTCGCGCGGTTCGACACGCGAAACGTAGCCTCTGTCGGGCCGACCGCGTGGCTCGAGGATGTGAGGGTTGGCTTCAATAGCACCGGCAGGTGGTCGTCGAGGACGTCGGTGCCCGCCGCACGATGGGCAAGCGGCAATCCGAAGAATCCGGCAAAGCCGAGTGTCTCGACAGCCGGGTCAAGGCTCTCGAGAGACCGGCGGAACACTTCGGACCGAACGTCGATACAGAAGACGGCCTGCAGCGCCGGACGGTCGCCAGATGCGGTGGTTGGAGCCGCGATTTGTGCAGCAAGCTGGCGCTGGTAGGCGCGCTCGGCGGCATCCTGGAGGATCGTCGCGCTCACGATGTCTCTGCTGGGGGTGATGGGAGCCGCGTGCGCCGCGACCGCATTGCTCCACCCCTCGCCCGCCTTGGGTACATGGGCAAGCAGCGCCTCCTCCCACACCAGACGAATCGCAAGCAGATCGATGAGCGTCGTATCGGTCTCGCCCGCGAGGCTGGCCTGCCAGAGCAGGTAGCGCGCATGCTGGGCCCACCCTCCCAGATCGAGCAGCAGCCGGTGAAAAACGCTGGAGGCCGCTCCCTCGTCGAGGCCGAGGCGATCAGCCGCGCGGACGATTGCCCGCTCGGGGGTATCAGGCGCCTTGTCCACATGCGCGCAAAAACCCTTCAGCCCTGCGATTTCGGGAGTTAGGTCATTGACTGCCCAGGTGCGCCACGCCGCGTAAGCGCCTTGCCAAGGCTTCGGCAGCCACAGGGCCTGGCCACGATCGAAGTGGCCAGCGGCCCAGAGGCCAAAGCTCCTTGCGAACACCGAGTTCCAGTCGGTGCCTGTCGCATTGCTGGCGAGCGTCGCAATCGTCGGCAGCGCCATGGGCGCGCCGTCGTCCTTGGCGATGCCGGCCCTGAGCTCGGCGAGGCTTGAAGGCTTCAACGGGGACTCGGACGCATCGAGGGCCGCCGCAAGGTCCTCTTCGGTGACTTCACCACCGGCCACGCGCTGCTCGAGGTGTTTCCGGACCGGCAGGAGCCGGATCCCTGCGATGCGCGCGAGCCGGGATGCCGCTGACGCAAAGTCCTCGCCCGACTGGCCGAGGAAAGGGTTCACCGCCACCGTCGCGGCGAGGGGGAAGGCTGGGGGAATGGCCTTGGCAGCAGCTTCGGCCGCAGCCATCAGGCCATACTGCCGTGATTGCAGCAGGCCCTGGTTGTGGAGAGTCATCATTTGCTCCGATGTTTACGACCTGGGTTCGGTGCGGAAGCCACCGATCAGTCGGTCGAGAAGGGCGTTGAGGTAGAGGCCGTTGGCGAGGTGCACTCGCAGCCCTGCGGCCGCCGGGTGGTGGGCCCAAAGCGGGAACATCGCCTGGGCTACAGCGACCATCCCGAACGAGATGAGGCTGAGAACGATCAATGCCCATTCGAGTGGCCCGGCAATGGGCGGATCGGGGAGTTGCCCGCCCCAGAGCCAGTCGGCGGCACGGTGAAAGCTGAAATAGCCCAGCGTTGCAACCAGCGACGCGGCCGCCGTGCGGCGGGTGAGCTCGCGCGGTGCTGCATCGGCGAGGCCCTGGGCGATCAGGTAGGCGACGCCGAACACGAGGATGGCGCCCAGCGCCAGTGCCTGTGCCGATTTCGGGCCGAGGGCGAGATCGAAGGCGATGGCGGCAGCGCTATAGAGTGCGATCGCGACAATGAAGGCGCGCCCGACGGCGCCGACCCCCGGCACTGCAACCGGCCCCGGTCGATGGACCGATTCCACCGCCCGGACTGCGCCCCCCGCCGACAGGAAGGCGTAAGCCTTGTAGAGGGAGTGGGCGACGATGTGGAGCAGTGCCAAAGTCCACAGTCCCAGCCCGCATTGCAGCAGCATGAAGCCCATCTGCGCGATCGTGGACCAGGCGAGCGACGTCTTCACGGCGCTCTGTGTCAGCATGACCGTGGCGCCGAAGAGGGCGGTGAACCCGCCGATCATGACGAGCGTCGCCATGGCTCCGGGGCTATGGCCGACGAATCCAGATATCTTGATGAGCAGCACACCGCCCGAGTTGATGATGCCCGCATGGAGGAGCGCGGAGACAGGAGTAGGCGCCTCCATCACTTCGGTGAGCCAGCCATGAAGCGGGAACGATGCCGTCTTGAGAGCGGCAGCGAGAACGATCAGCGCGGCGGCGATTTGCCCCGGCAGGGTCAGGCCGGGCTGCGCGAGTTCAGCCAGCAGGGTAAACTCCGTGCTTCCATACGACATGGCCAGCGCCGACGCCGCGACAATGAGAGCGATGTAAGACAAGGCCCACACAAGCGTGAATTTGGTGGCGGCGCGGCGAGCCGCTTGGCGATCCGCAAAGTGAAGGAGGAGAACCCGCAGCCCTGCACCGATTGCGATGGAGGCGAGGATCAGGGTGATGAGGCTTCCTGAACCGGCCAGTAGCAGCACGGCTCCCAGCGTTGCTGGCATGGCAATGTGGAAGCGCGCTTCGCCTGTGGCGCCTGCCAGGTAGGTGCGCGAATAGCGGATCACCACCCATCCGACGAAGCTGATGAGGAACAGGAGTGTCGCACTGATCGGCTCGACACGCAGAACCAGCAATACCGGGTCAATCCCAATCGCAAGGGTGGCGGTCCCTCCGGCGATAACCCCAGCAAGAGTGACGAATGCGAATGCCACGGCGCCTAGCGCGCCGAGTTCCGCAACTATGCTCGTCCTTACTGGGCCACGACCAGCCAGTGCCAGTCCCAGGGCGGCTCCGAGAAGCGGCGCCAATGGTGTGAACAAGCCAAATTCGGCGAAGCCCGCCATCGCAATCTCCCTTGTGCTGGTCGGGAGATAGCCGTTGCAATGCTTGTAGAAAATTACATATTTTCGACCGTTATCACGCAGGAAATAGAACGATGTCGGTACTGAATCTGCATCACCTGAGGCTGTTCCGCGCTGTGGCGCTCGAAGGAAAACTCACCGATGCGGCGCGGCAGCTGAACCTGTCGCAATCGGCGCTTTCGTCCCAGATCCGCACGCTGGAGGCGACGCTTGGCCACGACCTGTTCGAGCGGGAGGGTCGGAGGTTGGTGCTGACCGAGGCCGGGCAGATCGCCCTCGACCATGCCGAGGCGATATTTCGCGCCGCTGACGACCTCAGCGATACCCTACGCGAAACAGGTCGCCGTCGGCGAACCTTGCGCGTTGGGGCTCTGGCGACCTTATCGCGCAATTTCCAGATGGCCTTCCTGGCGCCACTGGTCGGGAGAGCGGATGTTGAACTGCAGGTGCGCTCTGGCTCTCAGTCCGAGTTGCTCAGGGCACTCGAGGCCCTGAGCCTGGACGTCGTGCTGACCAACCTCGCACCGATAAGGGATGCCACCAGTCAGTGGCTGCTGCATTGGCTTGACGAGCAGCCCGTCAGCCTTATTGGGACGCCTGCGCGGCTAGGCAGCGGGACACGAACGCTCACGGCACTGCTGGCCGAGGAGCCTCTGGTTCTGCCATCGCGCGATACAGCCCTTCGCGCCGGGTTCGATGCCCTGGCGTCCAGACTCGCGGTCGAGCCAACGATCGCGGCCGAGGCCGATGACATGGCGATGCTGCGCCTGATGGCGCGTGAAGATCTGGGACTGGCAGTGCTGCCGCCGATCGTTGTTCGCGACGAACTGGCTCAGGGCGTTCTGGTGGAGGCCGCCCGTCTACAGGGGATCAGCGAAAACTTCGTCGCCGTCACGGTTGCTCGACGCTTTCCGAATCCGCTGCTGAGCGAACTGCTTGGCAACTGACGAATGTGAAGAAAACCACGGCAGCGGGCTGGTGTGGAGCTTTGAAGTCTAACCGTTACTGCTTCGCACCATGGTAAGCGCTGAAGAGAGCACGGAATGCGACCCTTGGCCGGACCACTTCAAGTTGCGCCGTCCATCACCAAGGCGATGTTGGATGGGGCAGGCTTCGGCCACAGTCGTGGCGAAAGCCCTATGGCCAGCCGAGATGGCGTGACTCCCGCGATTCGATCCGTTCGAGGCCCGGTGGTCCGACCAGTTTCGCCGACTGTAACGGCGCGTTAAGCGTTCCTCGGGTTAATTAGTTCCATCGTGGCAGTAAATGGGGAATACGTAGGCGCCGTGGCCGGCCCTGCGGTTTCGCGATGACTCCACCCAGATCAACCTCTCCAGCCTATGCTGGACCGTGCACGCTGCGCGCACGGCAAGAAACCGCAGTGGGGGACGCATATGACACTGAAGATACGACTGATCATCGCGCTTGGCATGCTCACAACAATCATCGTCAGCTTGATGGGCGCCAGCTATTTGATGCTGTCGACGAGCCGCGGCTACACCGACATGCTGGTTTCCGACCATCTGCGGCCCGTGACCAACCTCAAGAGTGTCGCTGACGCCTATGCTGTTGCCATCGTTGACAACGTTCACAAAGCCCGTGCCGGGACCGTCACATGGGATGAGGCGGTCAAGGTGCTCGCCGATGCCGAGCAGTTGATCGAGCAGAGCTGGTCTCAGGAGCTGGCCCGGGAAAAGCCAGCGGAAGACATGGCTGTGGAAGCGGAAGTCGTTGCCACAATCAATGCCGCCGCTGACGAAATGGACGCCCTGAGGGCCATTCTGGCCGCGAGGGACCAGAAGGCGCTCGAGGATTTCGCGGTCAATCGGCTCTACCCCGCGATCGATCCGATCAGCACCGCCATCTCGAACGCGATCGCGTTGCTGCAGCAGAACGCCATCGATGACCTCGTCGAGCTCAGCAGCTTCGAGGAACTTGTATCGATAGGCCTGCTTCTCGCTGGGGCTATGGCTCTCGCGGCCCTCGGCTACGGCACCTACGTCATCATTCGAAGCGTAGCGGACCGCCTGACGACGCTGGAGGTCGCAGTTTCGGGAGTCGCGCGCGGAGAACTGGACAGCGCCGTTCCCTTTGTCGACCGGAAGGACGAGATCGGGCTCATCGCCAAGGCGACTGAAATCCTGCGGAAAAACAGCCTGGAGCTGAAGAGCCTGACGTCCCGCGAAGTGGCGGAACGTGCCGACCGGGACGCGCAACGCCAGCTGATGATGAGCGACCTGCAGTCCTCGTTCGGCTCGGTCGTGGGCGCCGCCGGCAACGGCGACCTGTCCCAGCGGGTGCCTGCCAACTTTGCCGACAGGGAGCTCAACCAGCTTGCCCATGACGTCAATCAGTTGCTCGATACCGTGGAGAGCGGAATTGTGGCCACTGCGGCGGTTCTCGCGGCGCTCGCGAATGCCGATCTTGGTCCGAGGGTGACCGGCGAGTTCAACGGCGCGTTCGCCCAGTTGCGCGACGATACGAATGCGGTGGCGGACAAGATGACTCAGATCATCGGCGAACTGTCGGACACGTCGCGTTCCCTTCGCACGGCAACCGGCGAGATCCTTTCTGGCGCGAACGATCTGTCAGAACGCACCACACGGCAGGCTGCAACCATCGAAGAGACCTCGGCGGCAATGGAGCAACTCGCGCGGACCGTTTCCGACAACGCCCGCGACGCCGACGGTGCCTCTCGGCAGGCGGAGACCGCCGCCGAGACGGCAGGCCAGAGCGGCGACGCCATGCGCCGGGCCACCGACGCGATGAACCGGATAACGTCGTCGTCGGCCGAGATCGCCAAGGTCATCGGCATGATCGACGATATCGCCTTCCAGACCAACCTGCTTGCGCTCAACGCTTCGGTGGAGGCCGCGCGTGCGGGCGACGCTGGCAAGGGCTTCGCGGTGGTCGCCCACGAGGTGCGACGCCTGGCCCAGTCTGCAGCAGAGTCGTCGAGCGAGGTGAAATCGCTGATTGCCCGCAGTGAGCAGGAGGTCGGCGTGGGCGCCAAGCTGGTGCAGTCGGCCGCCGGGAGTCTTGCTGCGGTGCTTGGCACGGTGCGGGAGAATGCGACCGCCATGCGCGGCATCGCGTCGGCCAGCCGCGAGCAATCCGGCGCCATCAACGAGATCACCGTGGCGGTGCGCCAGCTTGACGAGATGACGCAGCACAACGCCGCGCTCGTGGAGGAAACCAACGCTGCCATCGAGCAGACCGAGACCCAGGCGGTCGCCCTCGATAGCCTGATCTCGGTCTTCAAGGTGAACACAGCCAATACGACAGACCAGCGCGTCATCGGTGCCGACCGACGCAGAGGTGGTACTTCATCAAAGCTCTGGGCAGCGTGAGGCCGCCATGCGCAATGTCATCCCCTTTCCACTGAAAGCGTCTGACGGTCTAAAGGCTCACGCGGAGCTACTGATGGCGCTGGCCGACCTCAGGAACGGCCTGACACTGCTGAGCCTCATCTCGGCCCATGCCGAATTGCGAGGCGAGCCGCTTCCGACGGACGAGAGGACCTCTGCACTGCTGGATGGGATCGCCGAGTGGTTCAATACTGGCTCTGCCGCAAGCTGGCGATCTGCTTCACCGCGCCGCTGAGCCGCCCGCTTAGCGCAGCTCGCTTTTCCGGGTAACAGTCCCCTCGAAACGACGCGATTCGAGGGGACTGTGGCACGCGGGCCAAGGCGAGATATCTTTGAACGCCGGTTGCGTCCCATGGATGCGGCCGGGCCCCGACTGCACAATGAACGGGCAGTGATGACCGCGGTCGCACGCACCCCTGGGCAGTCCGCGGCGGAAGTCGCCCGTGCAACAGGGCTCGGCGCTCAGTCCGTGGCTCGTATCCTGATCGAGCTTGAGCAGGTGGGACTGGTCGTCCGCGGCGAGCCGATCAAGGGGCGCCGGGGGCAACCGGCAGTGCCGATTTACCCCAACCCGGATGGGGTCTTCATCCTTGGATGCGAAGTGGGGTGGCGCCACTTTCATATCCTCATCCGGAATTTCACCGGCAAGATTCTGGGGGAGCGCCGGCGCGACTATGCCTTTCCCGACGCGGATGCAGTGTTTGACGAGATCGGGGCAGAGGCCAGGCTGCTTGTTGGCCTTGTGCCCGTCGAACTGCAGCACCGGGTGCTCGGGATGGGCCTGGCGATGCCGTCGGGGATCGGCCGCAACATCGACCTGGTTGGAGGCTCGGTGGCGCAGGCGCAGCGATGGAAGGCGCTCGACATCACCGCTGCGGCAGAAGCGGCTTCGGGCCTCCCGATCTTTCGATTCAACGACGGGAATGCGGCCTGTTGGGCGGAGCTTGCGGCTCATCCAGCTCCTCGACCGGCCAACCTGGCCTACTTCCAGGTCGGCACTTTCACCGGCGCCGGCCTGATAGCCGAAGGCAGGCTGTGGGAAGGGCCGACCGGCAACTCCGCCAACCTGGGGTCCATGGTGGTGACCCAGCCGGACGGCCGGCAGCAATTCGTCCACCTGATAGCCTCCATCTACGCTTTCGAGGCGCGACTGCGGACGGCGGGTCTTGGAATTCCTGCCGGGAACCCGGTCGACTGGGACTGGTCGCTGCTCGAGCCGGTGACGGAAAGCTGGCTCGAGGATTCCGCCGACGCCTTGGCCAAAGCCATCGTGAATGCTCACGCTGTGATGGAGTTCAGCGTCGCGCTGGTGGACGGAGTGATGCCGCGAGCGGTGGTCGCGCGCCTCGTAGAGAAGGTCCAGCGTGCGATGGATGCGATGCCGGTGCTGACTGCGGACCCGCCGAAGGTCGAGATGGGCCGTCTCGGCGGGGCCGCGGCCGCCAGGGGCGCTGCCCTCAGGCCGCTCTGGCGCCGCTACTTCTCCCTTGATCCAGATGATTTGCAGCGGATCTCGACCATCAGTGCGTCGACCAGGTGAGGTGCAGCGTCATCGCCCGGGCGCATGGGCTGCATCCGTCAATACCCTGCGAGGTGCTTGGGATGAAGTCGATTGACCGAAGCACGACCGGCCAAAAGCCAGCCGGGGATGATGACGCTCTGTCTATTCAGCCGCCAGGTGGCTCGCTGTCTTCCGAATCATGGCTCCAGATCCCAGCGCGCTTCGGAGACTCTATTAGTTGATCTCTGGGGCCAATACTGGGCGCCAGAGCGCATGGCAGAGTATCAGGGTTCGCGACTCGGCCCATTGTTGCGACACGCGCAGGCCCAGGTCCCCTTCTACCAATCCCGGCTGGGCGCTGTGCTACGCGCCGACGGCCGGATCTATTGGGATCGCTGGGAGGATATCCGGATTGTTTCGCGTCGGGATATTGTCGACAACTACGCCGAGATCCAGGCGCGGAAGGTCCCCCTCTCACGGCAAGGGCTGGATGATGGAAAGTTCGGGGTCAACCGGCCAGCCCGTCAGGTCGGTTCCAACGACTTCGAAGTCCGCTACGTTCCGGTCTATTGGGATGTACCGGCCGACGAAGCGGCGGCAGCCGACATCTTCCGCGAAACCTACTGCGCCGATGCGCGGGTAACGTTTGTCCGCACCCGGGTCCTGCGCGCCACTCCCGCCGACAAATACCTCGAATACGTCTATGAGGTGCGGTCGCCCGCTGCCAGCGCCTGATTGTGCGCCTGCATCCTGCCGGCCTGCCGCCGTAACCGTCAATCGCCGTTCCAACCGGCGTTCGGTGGCCAAGCTAGCGCAACCGGCTCAAAAACCTGCCGAGGTATGGTGCCCAACTGGCCTCGTCGCCCGCCGTCGACATCAAGGCGTGGCCATCGCCGCGCACTGCGGGCAGCAGGTGATACTCCGCCTTGCCGCCGGCCGCGACGAACCCGTCGGCGAGCCGCTGCGACAGGTCGGGGCCGAAATAAGTATCGTTTTCCGCGTAGAGCCAGAGCGTCGGTACCCGTGCCGCCGCTCCGAACACGCCGGCCGCCTCGACCAGCCGGTCCTGTGCACAATTGTTGCCGGCGCGGTTCTGGTCCCGCCCGCCGCGACCCCCGGCGAAGTTGACCACCCCCGCTACCCCGGAGGGCGCCCCGCCTGCAAAGGCCAGCGCTCCCCAGCCCCCAGCCGAGTTGCCGATGATGATCGTGCCCCGCTCGGCGATGAAGTCCTGCTCGTGCATATACTGATACGCGGACGCGATACTCTGCGCCGCTCCCAGCCCAGCCCCGACATAGTCCGGACCGCCGCACCATCCCTGGCCTTCAGTATAGCTCCCGCCGGTCGCCCCGTGCCCGGGGCGTTGGGGCAGCAGCACGGCGTAACCACGCGACACCAGCCAGGCCGACAGGTAGGGGAACTCGGCCAGACGCTGCCGCCTGCGCTCCCGCGCATCTTCCGACGATCCATGGTTGACGATCGCCAGCGGAAACGGCCCGTCCCCAGCCGGGCGGAAGAGGACAGCCTGCATCAATATTCCCTTGACCGGGGAGGGGATCAGCCACTCCTGCCGCCGGAGTTCGCCCTGTTCCCCGCCAACCGGCCCGGGTTCTGCGGAGACTGCCGGTATGCAGAAGACGATAACGTAGAGCAGCGCCAGCAGCGTCGCCATGACAGTGCGATGATCCCGAATGTGCGTCACGTGATTCTATCCTTGCTGCCGAATACCCCTGCGGGCTGCATCGATGCCTTGGTCGGGGGCTGCGGCGCCAGAAGTTACCGAAAGGTTTGCAAAGAACACGTATCGGCCAACAGAATCAGTGGTCGAAGCGGGATCTCTGTGTCGGTCAAGCAACAGATATGTTCAAACCATGACACTAGGTCGTGTGGACAAAGTGCCTGACCCACAACCGGATTGAAGCAACGAGAACGAAGCCGAGGAAGCTATCGGCGGTCTTATCGTAACGTGTGGCTAGGCGACGGCTATGCTTGAGCTTTGAGAAG
>Ga0247831_1000181_pt1 | contig 141740 bp, 118 predicted proteins | sample LaCruzMarch2015__9_FD_192406 | JGI IMG/M metagenome (GOLD analysis project Ga0247831, IMG submission 192406) | Freshwater microbial communities from meromictic Lake La Cruz, Castile-La Mancha, Spain - LaCruzMarch2015_1m | ecosystem: Environmental > Aquatic > Freshwater > Lake | place: Spain... | reverse complement strand
GACAACCCGAGACTTCAGACATGTTTGACACCATCCGCAATAATTCCAAGATCCTCATGGGCTTGTTGGTTGTGCTGATCATTCCTTCATTTGTTTTGTTTGGTGTGGATGGTTACAGCAACATGAGTGACCGTGGTGCTGTGGTCGCCAAAGTGGGTGACATTGAAATTACCCAGCAAGAATGGGATGCGATGCACCAACAGGAAGTGGACCGCATCCGCGCCTCAGCGCCCAACTTGGACGCCAAACTGCTGGGTTCGGACGAGGCCCGCTACGCCAGCTTGGAGCGCATGGTCAATGACCGATTGATCGCTGTGGTTGCAGAAAAGCAGTTGCTCGTCACCAGCGACCAACGCTTGGCCAACTACTTGCAGCAAGACCCGTCAATCGCCGGCCTGCGCGGACCGGATGGCAAGCTGGACATGGAACGCTACCGTCAACTGGCAGCCACACAGGGCATGACACCAGAAATGTTAGAGGCGCGTGTGCGCCGGGACTTGTCCAATCAACAGGTCTTGGCAAGTTTGCAGGCCTCGGCCGTGGCTTCCCAGCGCCAAACAGACACCGCGTTGCAAGCCTTTTTGCAGCGCCGAGAAATCCAGATCCAACGCTTTGCGCCTGACACTTTTGCGGCCAAGGTCCAAGTCACAGAGGCCGATCTGGAAAAGTTTTACCAGGCCCAGTCAGATCGCTTTCGCTCGCCAGAGTCGGCCGATGTGGAATACCTCGTGCTCGATGCGGCCACCTTGGCCAAAAACATTCAGTTGCCTGAGCAGGACGTGAAAACCTATTACGAGCAAAACTTGCAGCGACTGACTGGCCAAGAGCAGCGCCGAGCCAGCCACATCCTGATCAATGCGGCCAAAGATGCGCCTGCCGCTGAGCGAGAAAAAGCCCGGTCCAAAGCAGACGGCTTGCTGGCGGACGTGCGCAAAGACTCTAAAAGTTTTGCCCAATTGGCACGTAAAAATTCGGACGATCCGGGTTCAGCGGCCAATGGCGGCGACCTGGACTTCTTTGCCAAAGGGGCCATGGTCAAGGCATTTGAAGACGCCGTTTTTGCGTTGAAGAAAGGCGAAATCAGCGCCGTTGTGGAGTCCGAGTTTGGTTTTCACATCATCATGCTCACCGACATCAAGGCGCCCGCCACGCCCAGCCTGGAAGCCTTGCGGCCCAAGCTGGAAGCTGACTTGCGCGAACAACAAGCCAAGCGTCAATTTGCAGAATTGGCGGAGAACTTCAGCAACAGCGTTTACGAGCAAGCCGACACGTTCAAGCCCGTGGCCGAGAAGCTCAAGCTCAACATCCAGCAAGCGCAAGGCCTGGGCCGCACCCCCACTTCTGCAAATGCTGGCGTGATGGCCAACCCCAAAATTTTAGAAGCCTTGTTTGCAGAAGATTCCATCAGCAAGCGCCGCAACACGGCGGCCATTGAGTTGGGCAACAACACTTTGGTCTCTGCACGCATCGTCAATTACCGCTCGGCAGCGGTGCGGCCCTATGCCGATGTCAAAGACGCGGTGCGTATCCAATTCTTGTTGGAGCAAGCGCAGGCCCTGGCCAAGGCCGAAGGCCAAGCTCGCCTGAACGAATGGAAGGCCCAGCCCGCCCAAGCCCAACTGGGCAATGCCTTGGTGGTTTCTCGTGACCAAGCGCAGGGCCAGCCCCAAGCCTTGGTGGACGCTGCCCTGCGCGCTGATCCGGCAGCGATGCCTGTCTTGGTGGGCGTCGACTTGGGCGCACAAGGCTTCGCCTTGGTGCGGGTGAACAAAGTGGTGGCACGCGAAGAGTCCAATGCACAGCAGCAAGCGCAAAGCCGCGAGCAATTCGCGCGTTTGCTGGGCAATGCGGAAGCCAGCGCCTACCTCTCACACCTGAAGAGCCAGTTCAAGGTGGAGATCAAGGTCAAAAAACCCAAAGAAAAGACGGCTTCATAATTCTCAAAGCACAGAAATTCTCACCCAACTTCGGGTTATAATTTTCGCTTCGTGGTGGCTGTAGCTCAGTTGGTAGAGTCCAGGATTGTGATTCCTGTTGTCGTGGGTTCGAGCCCCATCAGCCACCCCACTAAAATCAAGCACTTAGCCCGGTTCGCCGGGCTTTTTGTTTTGTGAGATTTGGCTGATGTAGTCACTTTTAATATGTTCTGTGTGTGAGCGCCGCTGACTTTTTCATTGCTGGCCGCTGCACTTCCTCAGTCTCAGGTGGTGTCCAGAACTGAGGGGGCCTGGTCTTGACCCCATAAAACAGTGCCGCCGATGTGTTTGAATTGCCGATGGTTTTCCCTGGATCGCATTGCGGGGCGCGCAACTTGGGTGTCATTCGGCCTTGATGTTGGCGTCCTTGATGACTTTGCCCCATTTGGCATAGTCGCTCTTGACCTTCTCAACGGTCTGCGCTGGCGTTAGAAATTCCGCGTCGCAACCCAGCTGCTTGAATTGCTCCTGCAGGTTTTTGTCTTCGCCCGCCTTGAGCAGCGCCTGTGACAGCCGCGCCACGAGCTCCGGCGCCATGCCAGCCGGGCCCATCAGCTCGAACCAACCGGTGGAATCAAAACCTTTGTAGCCGAGCTCGTCCATGGTGGGAACATCGGGAAAGGCGCCTGAACGTTTGGGCGAAGTCACCGCAAGAGCGCGCAGCCTGCCGGACTTGTAGGGACCCACGGCCGCAGCCAGTGAAGAAAACAGCATGGGCACCTGGTTGCCCATCAGGTCGGTCATCGCTGGCGCGCCGCCCTTGTAGGGAATGTGCAGCAGGTTCACGCCGGCGACACTTTTGAGCAACTCGCCGGAAAAGTGGTGTGGACCGGCAATGCCCGAGGTGCCGTAGCTCCATTTGTCAGGTTCTTTTTTCGCAGCCGCTACCACGTCGGCCACGCTCTTGAATGGCGAGGAAGGGTGCACCACCATGATGCTGCCCGTGCTGCAAACATGGCCGATGTGGGTGAACGAATTGAGATGGTGGTAGCCCACTTTGGTCAGGTGTGGCGCGGTGGTGAAGGGCCCGCCATCGGCAAGGTAAAGTGTGTAACCGTCCGGTGCCGCCTTGCTGATGAACTCCGCAGCCACGCCGCCCGCAGTGCCCGGCTTGGGTTCGACGATGATGGCTTGCCCCAGCAGCGGCTCAAGCACCCGCATAAGCGGGCGCGCAACAGCGTCCGCTGCGCCGCCTGCGGTGTAGCCCAGCACCACGCGAATGGGTTTGTTTGGGTAGCCCTGAGCTTGGGCGTGTGTGGCCAATCCAACGGCAAGTGCCAGCGCCATGGCGGTTAATTGCTTGATCATCCTGAGTCTCCGAGTGGTTTGAGGGAAAGGGAATTTAGCCATTTGAATGGGTCATGCCAGCGAGTCTGTGACGGCCGCTGATCAGTCGACGCGCACCACCAGCTTGCCAAGGTGCTGGTTGCTCTGCATGCACTGCTGTGCGGCTGGCAGGTCATCGAGCGCGAATACCTGGTCGACCAATGGCGTCACGCGGCCATCGGCCAACATGGGCAGCAGGTCGCGCTCCAGCGCCTGAGCTGCGGCAATGCGGTGAGACATGTTGCGCATCTTGTTGGACACGCCGAACAACTGCAACCGCTTGCTGTGCAGCGCGCCGAGGTCGATGCGCGCATCGACCTGACCGTCGACATAGCCCACCATGGCCAGTCGCGCCTGGAAACCCATGGCTTCGATGCAGGCGGCAAAGACACTGCCGCCGACGGTGTTCACCACCAGGTCCACGCCTTGGTTTTGGGTGACCTGCATGACGGCTGGGACGAAGTCGGGCGCACGGGTGTGCAACGCGACATCGAGGCCCAGCGCCTTCAGGCGCTCAAGTTTTTCTAATGACCCAGAGGTGCCGATCACCCGCGCACCCAGGGCCTTGCCGACCTGCAGCGACGCCACGCCTACGCCCGACGAGATGCCGGTCACCAGCATCGTTTCGCCTGCAGCCAAACGGCCATGCGCCATCAAGGCTTCGTACACAGTGAGGAACACCACCGTTGTGGCAGCCGCCTGTTCCCAGGTCAGGCGCTCTGGGGCCACGAACACTTCATCGGCCACCATGCAGCCGTGCTCGGCGAAAGCGCCGTCGCAGCGGCCCATGACCCGGTCGCCCAGTTTCCAGCGCGTGACACCTGCGCCCAGCGCCGTCACTTCGCCCGCCGCCTCGAAACCCGCGGGCCGTGCCGTAGCCGCCGTGTGCAGGCCGTGGCCCGCGATGAACTCGCCACGATTGAGCGACGCCGTGCGGATGCGAATGCACACCTGACCGGGCCCCGGTTGCGGTATGGGTATGTCGCGCAGCTCCAGAGCCATCGCATTGTCGGCCGTTCTGATCCACCATGATTTCATGTTCTTTCTCCTATTCGCGAGGAATTTTGGCATCGCGGATGACGCGCACCCAGCGATCCATGTCCGCGCGCAGTTCTGCCCCAAAGTCGTCGCCAATGCTTGGCTCCACGTCAAAGCCGGCATTGCGCAGTTTGTTCAGCAACTCAGGGTCGCGCAGCACCTGCGCGGACGCCTGTTGCAGCCGCGTGGTGATGGGACGCGCCACAGCGGCAGGTGCCACCACGCCGTACCAGACTTCGTATTTCTGGCTGATCAAGCCGGATTCGATCAGCGTCGGCACATCGGGTGCTTGCGGTGAGCGCTTGCCGCCGGTGATGGCCAGGCCGCGCAGTCGGCCGGAATTGAAGTGCGGCACCATGGGCGATAAGGTGGAGATGATGAAGTCCACCTGTCCGCCCACCGCATCCGCCGTGGCCGGAGCCGACCCCTTGTAAGGGATGTTGGTGAACTTCGCACCGGTCTGCATCGCGATCAGCTGACCGAACAGGTGCGGCCCGGTGCCGACGCCGGGTGACGCGTAGTTGAGGTTTTTAGTTCGGCCCAGAGCAATCAGTTCCTGGATCGTCTTGATGCCTAGGCTGGGGTGCACCGCGATGGCAGCGGCATTGCTCGCCACTTTCGCGATGGGCACAAAGTCTTTGAGCGAGTCGTAGCGGATCTCTTTGAACATCAGCGGGTTGGTGGCCAAGAACTCGTTGGCGAACAGCAACGTGTAGCCGTCGGCAGGCGCACGCGCCACCAGTTCGGCGCCGATGTTGCCGCTGGCGCCTGGCTTGTTGTCGATCAGCACGGGCTGCCCCAGCAGCCCCGACAGCTTCTCGCCGTATATGCGGGCGGCCGTATCGGCTCCGCCGCCCGGCGGGAAAGGCACCACCAGCTTGATCGGGCGTTCGGGCCAAGTTTGGGCCGAGGTGCCGAGCGCCAAGGTGGCAAGAGCAAGCAGCAGCACACGGCGGCTGCGGCGGAAAATCTGAAGCGGCATCGTTTGTCTCCTGTGGGCCCTAAGGAGCGCCACCTTTATTTTCTCGTCGCGAAGGATCAGAAATCCGACCGCGCAAAATTATTATGGCAGCTATTAGGGATCACCCAAAGCCGCTGAGCAGAGCCCCAGCAAGCCACTCGGTCAGGCCACCATCGCCTCAGTCTTCGGCGTGCCCAAACTCCGCAACACATCCCGCACCATCTGCGCCCGCGCCTTGGGGTCGGGCAGTTCGCGTTCGATGCGGATTTTGTCGTTACCCGCCAGCTTGATGTGTTTGTTTTTCTGGATCAGGCCGATGATGGCCATGGGGTCCACCGGTGGGTTGGGCTTGAAGGTGATCTGGATCACGCCCGGGGCGGCGTCGACCTTGATCACGCCATAGGGCTGGGTCAGTACGCGCAGGCGGTGCACGTCCACCAGGGTTTGCGCTTGCGGGGGCAGTTTGCCAAAGCGGTCGACCAGCTCTTCGAGCAGGGCGTCGATCTGGTCGCTGGTTTTGGCGGTGGCCAGCTTTTTGTAAAAGCTCAGGCGCAGGTGCACGTCGCCGCAATAGTCGTTGGGCAGCAGGGCGGGGGCGTGCAGGTTGATGTCGGTCGTGACCGACAGGGGGCTGAGCAAATCGGGTTCTTTGCCCAACTTCAAGCAGCGCACGGCTTCGGACAGCATCTCGTTGTACAGCTGAAAGCCCACTTCGAGCATGTTGCCGCTCTGGTTTTCGCCCAAAACCTCGCCCGCGCCACGGATCTCCAGGTCGTGCATGGCCAAATAAAAGCCGCTGCCCAGTTCCTCCATCTGCTGGATGGCGTCGAGCCGCTGGGCAGCTTGTTTGGTCAGGCCTTCGATCTCGGGCACCATCAAATAGGCATAGGCTTGGTGGTGCGAGCGACCCACGCGCCCGCGCAGCTGGTGCAGTTGGGCCAGGCCGAATTTGTCAGCGCGAGAGATCACGATGGTGTTGGCCGTGGGCACGTCGATGCCGGTTTCGATGATGGTCGAGCACAGCAAGATGTTGTAGCGCTGGGCCACAAAGTCGCGCATGACGCGCTCCAGCTCGCGCTCAGGCATCTGCCCGTGGGCCACGGCGATGCGGGCTTCGGGCAGGATTTCCTCAAGCTTTTGGCGGCGGTTTTCGATGGTGTCGACTTCGTTGTGCAAAAAGTAGCACTGGCCGCCACGTTTGAGTTCGCGCAGCACCGCCTCGCGGATGACGCCCGTGCCTTCGTTGCGCACAAAGGTCTTGATGGCCAAGCGGCGCTGGGGCGCGGTGGCGATCACACTCAAATCACGCAGACCTTCCAAGGCCATGCCCATGGTGCGGGGGATGGGCGTGGCGGTGAGCGTGAGCACGTCGACTTCGGCGCGCAGGGCTTTCATGGACTCTTTGTGGCGCACGCCAAAGCGGTGCTCCTCGTCGATGATGAGCAGGCCCAGGTCATGGAACTTGGTGGATTCGCTCAGCAGCTTGTGCGTGCCGACCACGATGTCCACCGTGCCATCGGCAATGCCTTTGAGTGCAGCGGTGACTTCTTTGCCCGAGCGAAAGCGCGAGACCTCGGCCACTTTGACGGGCCATTTGGCAAAGCGGTCTTTCAGGGTCTGGAAGTGCTGCTCGGCCAGCAGGGTGGTGGGGGCCAGAATCGCCACTTGTTTGCCGCCGGTCACCGCCACAAAAGCGGCGCGAAGCGCCACTTCGGTCTTGCCAAAACCCACATCGCCGCAGACCAGGCGGTCCATCGGGCGCGGGCTGATCATGTCTTGAATGACGCAGTGGATGGCTGCCTTTTGGTCGGCGGTTTCTTCAAAGCCAAAGTCGTTGGCAAAGGTCTCGTAATCTTGCGGGCTGTAGCGGAAGGGGTGGCCCTCGCGTGCGGCGCGGCGGGCGTAGATGTTCAGCAACTCGGCGGCCGAGTCGCGCACCTGTTCGGCGGCGCGGCGTTTGGCTTTTTCCCATTGGCCAGAGCCCAGCTTGTGCAGCGGCGCTTCGTCGGCGCTCACGCCGGTGTAACGGCCAATCAGTTCCAGTTGGCTCACCGGCACATACAGCGTGGCATCGCCCGCGTATTCGAGGTGCAAGAACTCTTGCAGGGCGGGCGTGCCGTCTTCGTTTTTCTGGCCCATGTCCATGTTGACCAAGCCCCGATAGCGGCCAATGCCATGCTGGCTGTGCACCACCGGGTCGCCCACGTTCAGCTCGCTCAGGTCTTTGATCAGTGCCTCGACGTCGCTGACCTGCTCTTGCTTTTTGCGGCGGCGCGTGGTGGCCCCTGCGGCAAAGAGTTCGGTTTCGGTGACCAGATCAATGCCGTGCTCAAACCAGTGAAAACCGCTGACCAAGGCCGCCGTGGCCATGCCGACTTTTTCGTCGCTGGTCAAAAAATCTTCAAGGCTTTCGAACACCGGGGGCGTGAGGCCGCTGGAGCGCACAAAGTCGAGCAGACTTTCGCGGCGGCCATCGCTTTCGGCCAGGATCAGCACGCGGGTGTTGCCGCTGTGGATGTGCGCTTGCAGTCGGGCCAGCGGGTCTTCGGCCCCGCGCACCACGGTCAGCTCGGGCAGGGGTTGAGCCAGGGTGTTGTCGGCCACGTCCTGCGTGCCGGTTCGCAGTGCCAGTTGCGCATGGCCGTTGGTCAGTGTGTAAAACTGCTCGGCACTCAAAAAAAGCGCATCGGGCGGCAGCACGGGCCGCTCGGGATCGCCTTGCACCAGGCGGTAACGGTCTTTGGTGTCTTGCCAAAAGCGCTGGAATGCGGGCTCCAGATCGCCGTGCAGCACCACGGTGGCCGCATCGGCTTGAGTGGCATTGGGGCCCGCGCCCAGGTAGTCAAATACGGTGGCCGTTTCTTCAAAAAACAGCGGCAGGTAGTACTCGATGCCCGCCGTGGCCACGCCGTTGCCCATGTCTTTGTAGATGCGGCTTTTGGTCGGGTCGCCTTCCAGCAGTTCGCGCCAGCGGCTGCGAAAGCGTGCGCGGGCCGCCTCGTCCATCGGGAACTCGCGTCCGGGCAGCAGCCGAACCTCGGGCACGGGGTAAAGGCTGCGCTGGCTGTCCGGGTCGAAGGTGCGGATGGAGTCGATCTCGTCGTCAAACAAATCCACCCGGTACGGCACCAGCGAGCCCATGGGGAAAAGGTCAATCAGCCCGCCGCGCACCGCGTATTCGCCGGGGCTGACCACTTGGCTCACATGCGAGTAACCCGCCAGCGTGAGCTGGGCCTTGAGCTGGGCTTCGTCGAGTTTTTGCTTGACCTTGAACTCGAAGGTGTAGCCCGCCAAAAATGACGGTGGGGCCAACCGGTACAAAGCGGTGGTGGCGGGCACCAGCACCACGTCGGCGCTTTCGGCATGGTTGCGCTGCTGGATGCGCCAGAGCGTGGCCAGGCGTTCGCTGATCAGGTCTTGGTGAGGCGAGAAGGTGTCGTAGGGCAGGGTTTCCCAGTCCGGGAACATCACGCAGCGCAGGCCGGGTGCAAAAAACACCAGCTCGTCCATCAGGCGCTGGGCGTCGGCCGCGTCGGCGGTGACGATGGCGGTGAGCTTGCCCGCCTTTTTATCGCGCTCGGCCAACTGGGCCAGCAGCACGGCATCGGCCGATCCGGCGGGGCGGGGCAGGGTGAATCGTTTGCCGGTGATCAGGCTGGGCAGTTGCATGGTGGCGATTGGCAAAGGCGATTAAAAAAGCAAATCACCCCCCGCCAAGAAGGAGGGGGGTGAAGAATTGATCGAATGGGCCTGATTTTAGAGGCTTAGAGCTGTTTGGCCGTTGGACTGGTGACGTCAACCACTGTGTTCAGTAGGTCGGTGGCTTCAGCCCCGACACATGTTTGCGCACCATCGGCCCATGTCGGGGCTGAAGCCGCCGACCTACAAAACTACAATGGCAAAGTATGACCGACCGCACCACCTCGCCACGTTTTCACGCCCTCATCCCCTGCGCCGGCACGGGCAGCCGTGCGGGCACGGTGCAACCCAAGCAGTACCAAAGGGTGGCGGGGCAACCCATGGTCATGCACACCGTGCAGGCTTTGGCGCAAGTGCCACAACTGGCCAGTGGCTGGCTGGTGGTGTCAGCGGGCGATGAATTCGCGTGGCCCTCATCGGGTTGGCCCGAGCATTTCAGGCGCGTGCCCTGTGGTGGCGCGACCCGCGCCGAGAGCGTTTTCAACGGCCTGAGCGCCATGTTGCACGCGGGCTTAGCCGCTCAAGATTGGGTGCTGGTGCACGACGCGGCGCGTTGCCTGATCACACCCGAAGCGGTATCGGGCTTGGTCGAGTCTTGTCGGGATGACGACGTGGGCGGCTTACTGGCCTTGCCGCTGCCCGATACCCTCAAGGCGCACACCCTGGACGGCCGGACCGCCCGCGTGGCCCACACCGTGCCCCGCGAAGACAAATGGTTGGCACAAACACCGCAGATGTTTCGCCTCGGGGCTTTGCATGCTGCCTTGGCAGAGGCCGCCATCCATGGTTTTGAAGGCATCACCGACGAATCGAGTGCGATGGAACGCTTGGGCCTCTCGCCACGTCTGGTGCCCGGCTCGGCCCAGAATATGAAAGTCACTTACCCAGCCGACTTTGCGTTTGCCGAGGTGGTTTTGAAAGGCAGAACATGAACATCCGCGTGGGACAAGGCTGGGACGTGCATGCCCTGGTGCCAGGGCGCCAGCTGATTTTGGGCGGGGTCGAGATACCCCACACGTCGGGCCTGTTGGGCCACTCAGACGCCGATGTGCTGCTGCACGCCATCACCGATGCGGTGCTGGGCGCAGCAGGCTTGGGCGACATTGGGCGGCACTTTCCGGACACGGATGCACAGTTCAAGGGCGCAAATTCGTCCGTTTTATTGCAAGAGGCCATGCGCCGGGTGCGGGCGCAAGGTTGGGAGTTGGTGAATGTGGACAGCACCATCGTGGCCCAAGCGCCCAAATTGGCCGCGCACATGGCGGCCATCAACGCGGGGGTGGCCAAGGCTTTGGGTGTGGCGTTGGATCAGGTGAACGTGAAGGCCAAGACCGCAGAAAAGCTGGGGCCGGTGGGCATGGGCCAAAGCATCGAGGCGCGTGCCGTGGCTTTGTTGCACAAGCCGTCCTGAGGGCACGGCAGACCGAGCCCCGCGTTCAGCGGGCTGGGCGAATGGCGGTTTTGGGCCTGAACGCCTGGCACACCTCGCCCTTGGTTTCCATGTAAGGCCCGCCAATCAGATCCACGCAATAAGGCACGGCCGCAAAAATGCCGTGCACCACGGCTTGGCCATCGGCGTCTTTCAGACCTTCCAGCGTTTCGGCAATGGATTTGGGCTGACCGGGCAGGTTGATGATCAGGCTTTGGCCTCGGATCACGGCCACCTGGCGCGACAGGATGGCGGTGGGCACAAATTTCAGGCTGATTTGGCGCATTTGCTCGCCAAAGCCGGGCATTTCCTTGTCGGCCACGGCCAGCGTGGCTTCGGGCGTGACATCTCGCAGGGCAGGACCCGTGCCGCCAGTGGTCAGCACCAAGCTGCAACCGGCATCGACCAGTTCGATCAGGGTGGCACTGATGCGCTCCTTTTCGTCGGGAATCAGGCGCGGCTCGAAGGTGACCGGGTTGTGCAGCGCACGGGTCAACCAGTCTTGCAATGCAGGCAGGCCTTTGTCTTCGTACACACCGGTGCTGGCCCGGTCGCTGATGGACACGATCCCGATCTTGACCGGGTCAAACAGGGATTCACTCATCTTCAGCGTCCTCATCGGGGGTGTGGTCACTTTCGCCGCCAGTCAGCACGCTGCGCACCAGCTTGAACAGCTCGCGGTAAGCGCGGCCTTGGCGCGGGGCCAGGCCTTGCGAAACGGCGGCATTGCTCACTGGTACAGCGTCTTTGCGGGCCTGGCGCACCAGGGCGCGCAGCTGCTGCATGTCGGTTTGCGGGTAGTGCGCGATCCATTCGCCCACGGCCTCGTCATCGGCGATCAGGCGGTCGCGCCAGGCTTCGGCCAGGTGCAGGGCTTGGGTGTCTTTGGCACTGCCCAGGCGCTGGATGTCCAGGGCCTCGCGCACGGTCTGCAAAGTTTCAGGGCTGAGCAGGCGCATTTGCTTGCCAATGAACTGCATTTGGCGGCGCTTGCCTTCAAAATTGGTGATGCGCTTGGCTTCGGCCAGGCCATCCACCAGTTTGTCAGGCAGCGCCAGGCCCTCCATCAGGTCTTTGCGCAAAGTCAGCAGATCGGTGCCAAGGTCTTGCAGTTCGGTGCTTTCTCGCTTGAGTTCGGTGCGGCTGGGGCCGTCGAGGCCGCCTTTGAGCTCGCGCTTGTACTCCAGGTCCAGCTCGCTGCCTTCGGCAACAAACTGACCGCGCACGAAGTAGCCTTTTTTGGGTTTACGGGACATGAATGGGGGAACTCGTTTTCAGATGCAGCGCTGGGGCTGGGTGGCAAGTATCATAGCGGCCACTGCGGGCCTGGCGCCCGCCATTTTTTTCGAGACCCTCGTCGTGAATATTTCTGTGAAAAGCGCCGTGAAAAAAAACGCCCCTGCCCCCGCCTCCCATGCACACGCCCACGACGGCTTCAGCTACTCGCGTGACCATTTTGAGGGGTTGGTCGACATCGCCCTGCACCACGCCAAAAAACTGGGGGCCACCAATGCGGGTGCTGAAGCTTCAGAGGGTTGCGGACTGTCGGTCAGTGTGCGCAAAGGCGAGCTGGAAAACGTGGAGCGCAACCGCGACAAATCGCTGGGTGTGACGGTCTATGTGAAGCACCGCCGGGGCAATGCCAGCACCTCCGACTTTTCCAAAGCCGCGATCGAGCGCACGGTGCAGGCCGCTTTCGACATCGCCCGCTTCACGGCCGAAGACCCCACGGCCGGTTTGCCGGACGCGGCGGACATCGAACCGAATCACCGCGACTTGGACCTGTTTCACCCATGGTCCATCAACAGCGAAGAAGCCGCCCGCATCGCCTTGCAATGCGAAGCCGCCGCCCTCAAAACCAGCCGCCGCATCACCAACAGCGACGGCGCTGCCGTGTCGGCCCAGCAAAGCCATTTCTTCAGCGCCCACACGCACGGCTTCAGGGGCGGTTATGCCAGCTCGCGCCACAGCGTGTCGGTGGCCCCGATTGCAAAGCTGCCGGGGCGCAACGCCGAAATGCAGCGCGACGCTTGGTACACCTCGATGCGCTCGGCCGACGAACTCGCCTCGGTCGAGGCGGTTGGCCGCTACGCCGCAGAACGTGCCTTGTCGCGCCTGGGGGCACGCAAAATCGCCACCACCGAATGCCCGGTGCTGTTTGAGTCGCCCGTGGCGGCGGGCTTGTTGGGCGGGTTTGTACAGGCCGTCAGCGGCAGCGCGCTGTACCGCAAAAGCAGTTTTTTGATGGATTCCTTGGGCAAAAAAGTGTTTCCCAAGCACATCGACATCGAAGAAGACCCGTTTGTGATGCGCGGCAAAGGCAGCTCGCCATTTGACGACGAAGGCGTGCGCTCGGTGCGCCGCAAAGTGGTCAAAGGCGGACGGGTGGAGGGCTACTTCCTCTCCAGCTATTCGGCCCGAAAGTTGGGCATGAAGACCACCGGCAACTCGGGTGGTTCGCACAACTTGGCGCTAACGTCTCGCCTGACCCAAGCAAGTGACGACCTCGATGCCATGATCCAAAAGTTGGGCACCGGCCTGTTCGTGACCGAATTGATGGGCCAGGGCGTGAACTACGTGACGGGCGACTATTCACGCGGGGCCAGCGGATTTTGGGTGGAGAACGGCCAGATTGCCTACCCGGTGCATGAGATCACCATTGCGGGCAACCTGAAGGACATGCTGATGGGCATCGAAGCGGTGGGCTCGGATGCCTACAACATGGGCGCCAAATCCACCGGCTCCATCTTGGTCAACCGCATGAAGGTGGCGGGCAGCTGAGTTTCAGGTCACGTTTTTGAAGCTGTGATTGATACAGGTTTCAGCTGGGCCGAGCCTCACGCATCATCGCCATGAACAGGTTGCTGTCCAGGGCATGCAGTGTGCCATGTGGCTTGTGCGTCGGCATGGATTGCGCTGCAAAAAGCGCGTTCATGATGGCCTCTTCGGTGGCTTGAATGGTGGCCTCATACACGGGGTCCATTGCCGATTCGTCCAATGCCTGGACTGGGTGGACGAGTGGTCCGGGCCGCCTCACGCCTCGGGCCTCACGGGCATTGGCGGTTGAAAAGGCCAAGGTGATTTCGCCCGAATAATTCCCCGCGCTGCCGCCCAACAAGGCGACCCCCATGGGCACACGCCCAGCCACCAACGCCAGTTGTTTGGCGTCTAAAGGCAAGTCGGTGGCGACGATGGTGATCAGTGAGCCCGTTTCGGCCATGCCTTGGGAAAATGGCGAAGGCTGAGGCCACAGCCGACCCAAGGGTTGGCCGCGCCAGCAAAATTGGCTTCGGCCCCCAAAATTGGATTGAACAAAAACACCCAGGGTGCCTTGCAGGCCCTCCAGTTGGATGGTTCTGGAGCTCGATCCACTGCCGCCCTTGAAGCCAAAGGTTTGCATGCCCATCCCGCCCCCGCAATTGCCCTGCGCAATGGGGCTTTTGCCCAGTTGGTGTGCCCGTTGTGCGCAAGCCCACGCTTGTTCCAGTGCAAGCCGGGCATGCTCAGGGCGAACCAGCAGGGCCAAAATATCATTGGTAAAGCCGTCGTAGGTTTCGGCGACCACGGGCATGGCCCAAAAATGATCATTTTCAAACAGGTCTTTGTAGCGTTCAGCCATCCAGCTCACTGCGGCCTCATGTGCCGCCCCTACAGCGTGGGTGTTGGTGATCAACACAGGGCTGTTCAGGCGTCCACTGTCTTTGATCCAATGGCTGCCGGTCATTTCGCCATTGCCGTTCTGCGAATGAATGGCAGCTGGACAAGACATCAACAGGGGTGAATCTCCCATAGGCAAGATGGCAGTCACACCCGTGCGAAAAGGTCGGCCCTCTGCATTCAAACCGTCGTGGTCCCAATAGCCCACCGACACATCGGCCACATCGACGATGGAATTGGTCACGCCAGGGGTGCCAGAAAACGCAAGACCGCATTCTCGTGGAGATGGACGAAGAGCATTCAAAGTTAGATTTCCTGTGCTATGGGTCTGGACCGGTTTGACCGGCAATTGATGGGCATTATCGCCAGTGGCGTTGCCTGACGTCTTCAAAATGCGAGGCCCATTGCCGCGTTAAGTCGCGTTGATGGTCTTGTAATTTTTGCGCTGGCATTTGATCGTGCTGGGGCGTGAAAGGGCAGGGCGCTTCAGTTTTGTGGCCAGACAATTGCTCCAGCACGGCAAGGCCCCAAAAAGGAACAGACACAGGGCAGTAGCCCCCTTCGTGGGTCATGACCAAACGACCTTGGGCATGGCGGCGCGCCACATCCATGACCGCATCGGTCATCCACCTGAACGCGACGCCATCGAGCAGCATGCGGCCCAATGGGTCAAAACGCCCGGCATCGTAGCCACAAGCGACGATGATCAACTCGGGTCGATAAGCCTCCAGAGCGGGCAAAACGACTTGTTCAAAGGCCTCGCGGTAAGCACCGAAGCCGCAACCGGGTGGCAAGGGGAGGTTGAGGTTGTAGCCCAGTCCTTGGCCTGTACCCAGTTCGTCGGCTTCGCCTTTGACAAACAAATAGCCTGCCTGTTGGTGCACCGAAATGGTCAGCACATCGCTTCGGTTTTCAAAGCATTTTTGGGTGCCGTTGCCAAAGTGCACATCCCAGTCGACGATGGCCACACGCTGCAAACCATGGACTTCGATGGCATGGACTGCAGCCAAAGCGGCATTGGCAAAGACGCAAAAACCCATGCCTTGCTCAGGTTCTGCGTGGTGGCCGGGCGGTCGGGTCAGGGCGTAAGCGGTTTGGGCCTGGCCGTGCATCACGGCATCGACGGCGCTCAGGGCGCAACCTGCGGAACGTCTGGCCGCGTCCCAGCCGTTGGACGAAATGGGCGCGCCAATGCCGGTGTCGCCGCCGCCTTGATGGGCAATGGCTTGGACTTTGCTGACGTAATCGGCGCTGTGCAGACGGGTGAGTTCGTGCACTTGGGCGTCCCGCGCTGGCATCACCTGGAGCTGCGACATCATGCCGCTGGTTTGCAGCAAGTTGTGCAGGCGCCGCTTGGGGTCGGCGTTTTCGATGTGGCGGTTGTAGGGCTCCACAAAGCCGCCGGGTTTGAGCATCAGGGCGTAGTTGCCCGGGTCGTGCCAGAAACAGATTTCGTCGGTTACATAGGCGGTGGTCGTATTCATTAGGTTTTTCATTCTTTGCTTTTGATCAACACGCGGGAAAGCCAGGGCCAGACCAGCATCAGAACCATGACGGCCAGGATGCTCGCTGCAATCGGGCGTTCGATGAAGGGCATCAGGGAGCCGTCGCTGCGACCCAGCGCCTGGCGCAGGGCTGACTCCAGTGTGTCGCCCATGACCATGCCCAAAATGAGCGGAATGGTGGGGATATTGGCCCGCGCACACACCAGTCCGAAGACGCCGAACACGATGGCAATCAGCACGAAATACATGGAGTTGGCCGCCGAGTAGGCCCCCACAAAGCACAGCGCCAAAATGGCCAGGCCCAGAATGCGTGGGTTCACATAAGCCAGACGGGCCAGGGGTTTGACGCACAACACGAGCAAAATCAAGATGACCACGTTGATGACAAACAAGGCCGACAGCACGCCGTTGATGATTTCGGGACGGTCCATGAACAGCGACGGGCCCGGCACAATGCCGTGCACCACAAACACCCCCATGATGATAGCGGTGATGACATCGCCCGGAATGCCCAGCGCCAGCACCGTGATCATGGCGCCGCCCGAGTTGGAGTTGTTGGCGCTCTCGGCGGCCACAATGCCCTCGGGGTTGCCTTCGCCAAAAGGTGTGGGGTCTTTGGCCCCGCGTTGCGCCCAAAAGTAAGCCAATGAGGTGGACAGGGCCGCACCCACAGCGGGCAAGACCCCGATGGCCGAGCCCAGGAACAGGCCTTTGGCCAGGGTTTTAGGGTACTTGAAAGGCTCCAGAAAGGCCCGCCAGGAGACACCTGCACGGCCAATCAGAGAAGAATCAAACGTGGGCACCGGCGAGCTGACCATGACCAAAGCCTGCGCCATGCCGAACATGCCCACCGCCACCGGCACCAAAGGGATGCCGCTGAGCAAGGCGGGGATGCCCAGCGTGTAGCGTTGCTCGTTGGAGTTGGGGTCGATGCCCACGGTGGCCAGGAAGAACCCGAAGCACATCATCATCATGGCCGAGGCAAACTGGCGCTGATAGGCTTTGCCCACACACAGGCTGGCCAACAAGATGGCCATCACGGTTTCGGGTGCGCCAAATTTGGCGGCAAAACCCGCCAGCGGTCGGGCCGCCAGGCCGAGCAGCAAGGCGCTCACAATGCCGCCAATGAAAGCCGACATGAAGGCCAGCGACAAGGCCCTTTGCGCTTGACCGTTGCGGGCCATGGGGTAGCCGTCAAACATGGTCATGATGGACGAGGCCTCGCCCGGCGTTCGGATCAGGATGGACGTGACCGCGCCGCCGTAAAAGGCGCCGCAGTAGACCCCCAGCAGCAAAGAAATGCCCGCCAGCGGTGCCATGCCGTAAGTGAAGGGCAGCAGCACGGCAATCGTCACACCCGGCCCCACACCGGGCAGCACGCCCACCACAATGCCCAAAGCCGAGCCCAGCAACAGGGACAGCACGATTGGCCAGGTGCCCAGCGCCGCAAAACCCTGCGACAAGCTTTCAAAAAATTCCATGCTCAGATCAACCAGCCGTGTCCGAAGTGGACTTTGAGAAGTTTCGAAAACACCCACCACATGGCCAGCGCCAAGGGCAGGCTCAGCGCCCAAGTGGTGCGCCAGGCAAAGCCCAGCACCAGGCTGCTGGTCACCAGAAAGAGCAAAGTGCTGCTCAGGTAACCCAGCCAGGGCACGGCCAGCATGTAAAGGCCAAACAGACCCAGCATGGCCCAGGCCAGACCCATGCGGGCCTGGCTGGAGTTGAGTTCATCAGAGTCTTTGAGTTCGATGGCGCGTCGGCGATGGAAGACCTCCACCACACCCGCCAGGGCCATCAACCCCAGGGCCAGCAACGGAAAAAATGCCGCCGATTCGAACCATGCCACTGCTTGAGGGTAAGGCACGATGAGTGATCGGCTGGCCAGCGCCAGGCCCCCCGCCAGCAGGGCCAGCACCAGCAAAAACACCCGGTCCCAGGACCAACCGCGAAGGCTTGACTCGGGTTGCATCGTCACTTCTTGGTCATGCCCAGTTCGGTCATCAGTTCGCCAATCCACTTGGCGTCTTCAGTCACACGTTTGCTCATCTGGTCGGCGGTCATTGGGAAGGGGGGAATGCCCGCTTTCTTGAACTGGTCTTGCACGGCCTTGTCTTTGAGAGACTCCATCATCACGCTGGAAAGCTTGTTGATGATGTCCTTGGGCACGCCCACGGGTGCGGCCATACCGCCCCAGGTGTACAGGTCACCATAGCCTTCTTCGGTGGGTGTGGCCGCACTTGGAAACACCGGGTTACGTTGCGGCCCCCAGGCCGACAGGATCTTGATTTGCCCAGCCTTGGCGTAGGAGATGGCACCTTCGGCCCCCGCCGTGGTCAGATCGGCGTCCCCGGCGACCAGTTCTTTGGCGCTGGGGTTGGGGAAGGCCACGACTTTGTAGGCCCAGCCGTCTTTCTTGGCAATCTTGGCGGCGATCAGCGCTGGCACGGCGGCGGGTGCATAGCTGCCAATCACCACGGGCTTGCCGCTTTTCTTGGCCCAGGCGGCGAACTCCTTGAGGTTGGTGGCCGGAATGTCGCCACGCGCAGCCAGCACGAAGTCGTTGATCAGCATGCCGCCCACCGACTGGTAGTCGCTGATTTTGTAGGGCGTGTTGCCCGCAATGATTTGTGAGATGCCCGGGCCAGGCGTCCAGGTGCCGATGGTGTAGCCATCGGGTTTGGCGCGGGTCATCTCGGCGAAGCCCACCACGCCGCCGCCGCCGGGCTTGTTGATCACCTGCACCGGAACGCCCAGGCGCTTGCTCATGCCCTCTGCGACCAGGCGGGTCACCACGTCCATGTCGTTGCCCGGTGGGTAAGGGTAGATTATCTCAATGGGCTTGCTGGGCCATTTGTCTTGTGCCATGGCGGGCAGGGCAGCAGCAGCGGCCAGGGCGGCAAGGGTGATCAAACGGATGCGGTGGTTCATGTGAGTCTCCTGATGGTGGGGTGAAGTGAAATCAAACTTTTTCTGCGGCAGAGAACGCGATGTGCAAGATGCGCAGGGTCTCGTCCACATCCTGGCGCGTAAAGACCAGGGGCGGCGATAGGATAAGGCGGTTGCCTTGCACGCGGATGATGGCACCCGCGTGGCGGGCCGTGCCCACCAACGTCTGGATGTAAGGCGAGGGCGGCATGAGCATGGCTTTGCTGGCCTTGTCGGTCACCAGCTCCACGGCGGCCATCATGCCTTTGCCGCGGACTTCACCCACATGGGCGTAATGCATCAACTCTTGCAACTTGTCTTGCATGTAAGCCCCCACGCGGCTGACGTTGCCGGGCAGGTCTTCGCTGGCCACGATGTCCAGATTCGCGTTGGCCGCAGCGCACGCCAGCGCATGGCCTGAATAGGTGTAGCCGTGCATCAGCGCAGCGGGCACGCCGGGCTGATTCCAAGCGCTGGCCACGCGTTCGTTGATGAGCGTGGCACCCAAAGGCACATAACCCGAATTGATGCCCTTGGCCATGGCCATGATGTCGGGGGCCACGCCCCATGCGCGCGCACCGCACATGGCGCCAATGCGGCCAAAGCCGGTCACGATCTCGTCGCTGATCAGCAAGATGCCGTGCTGGTCGAGCAGTTGACGCAGGCCCGGCCAGTAGCTCTCGTGCGGCACGATCACGCCGCCTGCGCCTTGCACCGGCTCGGCCACCAAGGCAGCGATGTTGTGCGCCCCAACTTGCTCGATCAGCTGGGCCAATTGGTCCAGGCACAGCTGAGAAAGCTTGGCCGGGTCGGTTTCGTTCCAGGGATTGCGGTAGGTGTAGGGCGTTTCGGCCAAGTGGCAGCCGGGCAGCAGGGGCTCGTAGGCGCTGCGAAACATCGGGTTGCCATTGATGGACGCGCCGCCAAAGTGCACGCCGTGGTAGCCCCACTTGAGCGAGATGAACTGGTGACGATCGGGCTGGCCGTTCAGCTTCCAGTATTGGCGCGCCAGCTTGAGCGCGGTTTCCACCGCGTCTGAGCCACCGGAGGAAAAGAACACCTTGTTCATTTTTTCTGGTGCGAACATGCGCATCAGCCGCGCCGACAGTTCGATGGCGGGCGGGTTGGAGGTGTTTTGAAAAGTGGAGTAGTAAGCCAGCTTGTCCAGCTGGGCCTTGATGGCGTTGATGACCTCGGGGCGGTTGTGCCCGACATTCACGTTCCAAAGTGAAGCCACCGTGTCAAGATAACGATGGCCGTCGATGTCGTACACGTAGACGCCTTCGCCCCTGTCAATGATCAGGGGCGGTGAAGCTTGCACCGCCTTGGGGTCGATCATGGGGTGGTACATGTGCTGCGCGTTGGCGCTGCGGATGTCGATGCTGTTGTGGTTCATGCCCCCGAGCATAGGCACCAAGGGGGTAATGGAAAAAATCCATTATCCTCAGGTCTTTCCCGTAGACAGGTTGTTGCAAACATGGATTTTCCGAAGGCATCCTTGGCGACGCCTGATTCGCTGCCCCATTTTGAAAATCCGCAGTCGATCTTCGATCTGCTCAATTTTCAGCTGCACGAGTTCCTGGGCATCAGCGGTTCATTGGTGACCCGCATTTGCGAAAACGAGTACGGCATCACCCGAGAGGAGTGGCAGTTTGCGGCGATGTTGGCCGAACTCGGGGGCATGTCACCTTCGGACTTGGCAGCCCGCACCACGGTGGACCGATCGCAAGCCTCCAAAACCTTGCGCGGCCTGATGGTCAAGGGTCTGGTGGACCGCCAGCCCGTGCCCGGGGACGGCCGCAAAGCGAGGGTCCTTCTGACAGAGGCCGGCATGCAGTTGTACCGGCAAATCTTTCCCCGCGTGGTTCAGGTGCACAACGAGGTCATGCAAGACCTGAGCACCGAAGAACGTGAGGCCCTGGCCCGGGCTATGCATGTGCTGCGCGCGCGCGCATTGGCCGTGGCGCAAAGGCACAAGCCCGAAGGTGCCGCTGGGCGGAGACTGGGGGGCAGCCGCGCTCGCTGGAAATCAACGCCCCTGGCCGATTAAGCCCGCAGGTCGGCGCGGATCAGGTCAGCGGCTTTTTCGGCCAGCATGATGATGGGCGCGTTGGTGTTGCCTGAAACGATGCGCGGCATGACCGCGCCATCCACCACACGCAGACCTTGCACACCGTGCACCCGCAGCCGGGCATCGACCACCGCCATCGGGTCATTCTCTGGGCCCATGGCGCAGGTGCCCACCGGGTGAAAAATACTGCCCGCGCGGCGGCGCACCCAATCGAGCAGATCGGCATCACTTTGGCTTGTTGCGCCGGGTTCATGCTCTTGCACGATGATGTCGGACAGCGCTGACTGGCTGGCGATTTCGCGCATTTTGCGCACCATCTGCACGGCCAGGCGCTGGTCGTTTTCGGCGCTCAGGTAACGGGCCTGAATCTCGGGTGCGGCCAGGGGGTCTGCGCTGCGAAGCTGGATACGCCCCCGACTTTCGGGCCGCAAAATGCAGGCCGACAGGGTGATGCCCGGAAAGGGATGAGGCGGTTGGTGGGGGCGGTCAAAGCTGACCAGACCGAAATGGATCTGCACATTGGGCCAGTGGGGCTGCTGGGCATTGTCCACTGACAAAAACGCGCCAGCCCGGTAAACCCCGGTGGCCAGAGACCCCGTGCGGGTGAGTTGGTAACGCAAAAAGTCGCGGGCACTGCGCCAACGGCTGTTGGCCACATCGTTCAGGGTCTCCACCCCTTCGCAGCGAAAGGACGGGCGCACCTGCAAATGGTCTTGCAAGTTTTCGCCCACGCCCGGCAAATCGACGACCGGTGCAATTTGGTGCTTGGCCAGCAAGGCGCTTGGGCCCATGCCGGACAGCTGCAAGAGTTGCGGTGACTGGATGGCGCCTGCGCAAAGCACCACTTCATGCCGGGCATGCAGGCTGTAGCTGTGCCCGTTTTGAATCCAGGTCACGCCTTGTGCCCGTGTGCCCTGTGTCAGGATGCGGGTGACCTGCGCACCGCTGATGACCTGCAAGTTGGGGCGTTGCATGGCGCGCCGCAAATAAGCCCGCTCGGTGCTCATGCGTTGGCCGTGGCGCGTGTTCATGCGAAAGTAGCCCGCACCCGAGTTGTCACCGCCATTGAAGTCGGTCGTCGGCGGGATGCCGCATTGCGCAGCGGCCGCAACAAACGCATCGGACAACGGATCATGGGGCACTTCGGAAACCCACAAAGGCCCCTCTTGGCCATCACCGGGATGGGGACGGTCGGTGTTCATGGCGCGCTGGAAATAGGGCAGCACATCGGCCCAGGACCAGCCCGGGTTGCCCAAGTCTTGCCAACGATCATAGTCCTGTTGGTGGCCGCGCAAATACAGCATGCCGTTGATCAGGCTGGAGCCCCCCGGACCCTTGCCCCGGGGCCAGGGCAAGCGCCGATCGGCCATGCCGGCCTCGGGTTGTGTTTCAAATTGCCAATCGTGTGCCGGGTTGCCAACGGTTTTGAAATAGCCGATGGGAATGCTCAGCCATGGGTATTTGGAGTGCGTGCCGGCTTCGATCAAGGTGACCTGCAGGTTCGGGTCTTCGCTCAGCCGGGCAGCCAGGGTGCAGCCAGCCGAGCCCGCCCCGACAATGAGGATGTCGCACGAGGTGGCCGTGGTGCTCATTCAATCGGCCTTGATCTGGGCAGCGCGTCCGATGCGTTGCCACTTTTCGGTTTCAGAGGCAATGACGGCACCAAATTGGCCGCCGCTCATGGGCTCGGTCTCCAGAGCCAAGGCCCCCAGGCGTTCGCGCACCTCGGGCAGATTCAAGGCTTTGTTCAGTTCGGTGTTCAGGCGCTCCACCACTTCCTTGGGGGTCCCGGCCTTGACCATCATGCCGTCGAAGGAACGCAGCACGAAGTCAGCAAAGCCTTGCTCGGCCATGGTGGGCACCTCTTTGAGTGCAGGCAAGCGTTTGGCACCCGTGACGGCCATGGCCTTGAGTTTGCCGCCTTGTATTTGCGGGATGGCGGCTGAGGCCGTCAAAAACATGAAGTTGGTGCGGTCGGCAATCAGGTCTCCAATGGCCATGCCAAACTGGTTGTAGGGCACATGGGTGGTCATGGTCCCGGTTTGTTGCTTGAACAGTTCGCCGGCCAGATGCGCGGGTGTGCCATTGCCCCCGGAAGCAAAACTCAAAGTGCCAGGTTTGGCCTTGGCCGTTTGAACAATGTCTGCGGGACCTTTCAGCGCGCTGGAGATCGGGGCCACCAGCACGTTGTAACTCCAGGCCATGTGACCCACCGGTTCAAGTTGGCTGAACTGGATGGACTGCGCCGGAAACAGCAGCGGTGCCACCAGGGACGCCGAGGACAGCAGATAAAGGGTGTGTCCATCGGCAGGCTGGCGCAATGCATCGGCCATGCCAATGGTGCCCGCAGCCCCGGGCTTGTTGTCCACCACGATGGGTTGGCCCAAAGCGCTGCTCATTTTTTCGGCCACCATGCGGCCGGACACATCGGCAGGCGTGCCAGGGGGCCAAGGAACGACCATGCGGATGGCTTTGCTCGGGTAGTTTTGTGCCATGGCGGCACAGGACAGCAGCAGCATCAGGCTGGCCAAGAAAGTGTGAGCCGCACGTCGAGAAACCGGAAGGGTTGGCATGGTGAATGGTCTCCTGGATGGTTTAGGTTGACGTCAAAACCGTGTTTGACTGCTGGCCATTATTCAAAGTCCCTTGTGGCGTGACAAATGAATAATGCCGCTCGATTCATACCTGAACGGATATGATTGGTCATGGCATTGAATTTACAACGGGTGCTGACGCTCAAGCAATTGCGCTTGGTGAGCGTTCTGGGACGCGAGCTCAACCTGAGTCGGTGTGCAGACATCCTGCACTCCACCCAACCGGCTGCCTCAAGGGCGCTTGCGCAGCTGGAGGACCAGTTGCAGGTGATTTTGTTTCAGCGCACCACCAAACGCATGGTGCCCACTGTGGCGGGTTTGAGCCTCATTCAGCACGCTCACCGCGTGCTGGCCGAGATCGATCTGGCCGAGGAGGACTTGCTGGGCTTGTCCGGTGGTGTCAGCGCGGAGATGCGTGTTGGCGTGTTGGCTGCGTTTTCGCCGGAGGTCTTGGCCCGGGCCATGGCGCGTTCGCGTGAGATCTTGCCAGAGGTGCTGCTCATCACCCAGATGCTGCCGCTGGAGGTGCTTTATGAGCAATTGCTGGATGGCCGCCTTGACCTCATGTTGGCGCACGCCGAATTGCGTGTCGATTTGAACCTGGTGGAGGTCACGCCCTTGTACGAGGAGCACAGCACCATCTTGGCTGGGTTGGATCACCGGTTGCACAAAAAAAAGAAACTCTCATGGGTGGATCTGGCACAAGAGGCCTGGGTGCTGCCGCCACCCCACACCCCATTGCGTCCCAAAATTGACCGCATGCTGTCGGTCCACCGCCACGGCGATCGCTTGGGGCAGGGGCCGGATGTGCAAACCGACTCCTCCTTGCTCGCCCTCAGTCTGATCGGTCAAACCCCGATGCTGTGGGCCATTGCCCATCAGCAGGCCAAGCAGTTTGAAGTCACTGCGCAGGTGCAAGCACTGCGTGCACCCGCCCAGCTGCTCACTGGGCCGATGTGCTGTTTTCGGTTGCGCGAGGAGCGACTGAAAACGCAGCAAAGCATCTTCATGGGCTGCCTGAGAGACAGCGCCCGCAGCCTGGCCAACTGAATTGCGGGTCAGCCCGCCAGCGTCGCCTTCACCGCAGCGGACACCTGACCCATATCGGCCTTGCCTGCCAGTTGGGTTTTAACGGCGCCCATCACCTTGCCCATGTCGCCTGGGCCCTTAGCGCCTAATTCGGACACGATGGCCTGCACGGCCGCAGTGACTTCTTCGGCCGACATGCGGGCTGGCAGGTAGCCCACCAAAACAGCTATTTCGGCCTTTTCCTTGTCGGCCAAGTCTTGGCGGGCAGCTTGCTCAAAGGCGGCGATCGAGTCTTTGCGCTGCTTGATGAGTTTGTCCACGATGGCCACCACGGCCACGTCGTCCAGCTCGATCCGCTCGTCCACTTCTTTTTGCTTCAAGGCCGACAGCAGCAAGCGGATGGTGCCCAGACGCTCAGCGTCTTTGGCGCGCATGGCGGTTTTCATGTCTTCGGTGATCTGTTCTTTCAGGCTCATGAGAGGCTCCAAGCATGGAAATTTATAAAAGGAAATCACAAACAACAAAGCCCGCCTGAGCGTCCTCCAGCGGGCTTGTTTGCAGACCTGGGCAGGTCGTACAAATTAGAAGATCAATACATCTTCTTGGGCAGCTGCATGCTGCGCACACGCTTGTAGTGGCGCTTGACGGCAGCCGACTTCTTGCGCTTGCGCTCAGTGGTGGGCTTTTCGTAGAACTCGCGGGCACGCAGGTCGGTCAGCAGGCCGAGTTTTTCGATGGTGCGCTTGAAGCGACGCAGGGCAACGTCGAACGGCTCGTTTTCTTTCACGCGGATGGTGGTCATTGAATCAAAGTTTCCAAAAAATGTGCCGGCTGCGCAAGCAAGGGAGATCGGGCCCTTGAAAGCCAGTTTCGGCGGTTCCCCGTCATGAACTAGTATTTGGCAGACGGGGGTTTGCCAACAAAGCCTGAGATTATAGCCATGAAATCCAGTGGTTCAGCCCCCACTGGTGCGGTGTTAAGTGCCTGGCTGGTTGGGCAGTGTTGTGGCGCACGCCTGGCCGCTGGCCCAGGCCCATTGGAAGTTGTACCCACCCAGCCAGCCCGTCACATCCACCACTTCGCCAATGAAGTACAGGCCAGGTTGCCTGGACTCCATGGTTTGCGAAGACAGGTCTCGCGTGTCCACGCCGCCCAAGGTCACTTCGGCTTTTTTATAGCCTTCGCTGCCGCTGGGCGTGAGCGTCCAGTCGGACAGCGCTTGCGCCAGTTTGTTCAAGGCTTTGTCGGGTACGTCGGCCGATGTGCGTTGCAAGTCGGGGTCCTGGCTGACCCAGGCCTCGGCCAAGCGGCTGGGCACCCAGGTGGCCAGCTCGTTGCCCAGCAATTTTTTGGAGCGCAATTTGGCCCCTTGCAGGCGTTCGGGCAGATTCAAGTCCGGTGCCAGGTTCAGGCGAATCGGTGTGCCTTCTTGCCAATAACTGGATATTTGCAGCACGCCCGGGCCTGACAAACCCCGGTGGGTGAACAGCAAGTCCTCGTCAAAATGCATGCGGGTTTTCTTCTCGCCTGTGCTGATGCCCACGGGCAAAGCCAGACCCGCCAGCTGGGCATAAGGCGTCCAGGCGGCACCGTCAAAAGTCAAAGGCACCAGGCCGGCGCGGCGCTCCACCAGGCGCAGGCCAAACTGCGTGGCCACTTCGTAGCCCCAGCCTGTGGCCCCGATTTTGGGGATGGACAAGCCACCCGTGGCCACCACCAAGGACCTGGTATGGATTGGGCCTTGTGTTGTGTCGAGTTCGTAGCCGCCATCGGCCAAGTGACGAACAGCTTGCACGCTGCAACCCATTTTCAGGGTCACGCCACCCGCTTCGCATTCGGCCAGCAGCATGCGGATAATGTCTTCAGCCGAGTGATCGCAAAACAGCTGGCCCTTGTGCTTTTCATGGAAAGCGATGCCGTGCTTTTGCACCAGATCGATGAAGTCTTGCGGGGTGTAGCGCGACAGGGCCGAGCGGCAAAAATGGGGGTTCTGGCTGATGAAATGTTTTTGTGGGGCGCTGGCGTCGAGCAATCGATTGGTGAAGTTGCAGCGCCCACCGCCCGAGATGCGGATCTTTTCGGCGATCTTCTCGCTGTGGTCCAGCACCAGCACCTTGAGGCCACGCTGGCCTGCCACGCCTGCACAAAACAAGCCGGCAGCCCCAGCACCCACGATCACAGCATCCCATTGGTTCATGCGGGAGAGTGTAGCTTGGTAAAGTGTTGTTCATGCGCATGTAATGCGCATAGAATCCTCTGCAACGAAGGCGTACGCCATGTCAACTTTTGAATCTAACGCTAAAAAACCAGTCAACCTCTCTCTCAGCGAAGCGCTGGTGCAGGAGTCCCGCGCTTATTGCGGCAACCTTTCTGCCAAGGTCGAAGAAATGCTGCAGGCGTATGTGGTGGCTGAGCGCCAGTCTCGCCAGCAGCACCGCGAGCAAGCCCAGCGGGCTGTGACGGACTGGAACACGCTGCACGATGCCGCTGGCTCTTACGCCGATGAGCACTCCACGCTCTGAAACTCGAGCGATGCCGCAATACGACGTTCACCTGAACCCAGGCGCCATGCGTGCCACCGTGCCCATGGTGGTCTTGGTGCAGTCTTCGCTGTTTGACGGCTACCGTCGAAGGGTTGTGGTCCCGCTGGTGCTGCGCTCGGCCTTACCCGCCGGGGGCAAAGTGGCAGGCACGCGCATGAACCCAGTGTTCAAAATCAAGGGGCAGACCTTGGTGCTGCATCCGCTGGACATGGTGTCTGTGGCCAGCGAGCAGTTGGGCCAGTTTGTGGGCAATCTGGCCGATCAAGGGCAGTTGATCGCCGATGCCCTCGATGAGCTGCTCACGCGCAGCTGGGGCTGAAATCAGGCCACTTTTTGCGAGGCGTTGGGCTGCGAGGCCCAAGCCCGTGCACCCTGCACCACATCACCCACCACGATGATGCTCGGGCTTTGCAGGCCTTCGCGTGCCAGGGTGCCCACCACCTCACCGAGCGTCGTCAGGGCTTCACGCTGCTGGGGCAGGCTGACATGCTGCACGATGGCCACGGGCGTGTGTGCGGGCAGGCCTTGCAACAAACCAGCCCTGATGTGTTCCAGGCTGCTCACGCCCATGTAAATGACCAGCGTCAATTTGGCCTGCCGAGCGGTGGCGGCCAGCTGTGACCAATCGGTCCCGCCGTCGCCGGGTTTGGCATGACCGGTCACAAACACCACGCCGTGCGCATGCTCGCGGTGGGTCAGCGGCGCCCCCAGACTGCTCATGCCGGCCAGGCCCGAGGTGATGCCGTTGACCACCTCGACGTCGATGCCTGCGGCGCGCAGGTGCTCAACTTCTTCACCGCCCCGACCAAAGATGAACGGGTCGCCGCCTTTGAGGCGCACCACCTGCTCGCCTTCTTGCACGGCGGTGATCATCAGTTTGTCAATGAAGGCCTGTGGCGTGCTCTGGCAGCTACCGCGCTTGCCCACATGCACGATGCGGGCGCTGGGCGAGGCGTGCTCGAGCACGGCGTCGTTGACCAGGTCGTCCACCAGCAGCACCGTGGCGCTGGCAATGGCTTTCACCGCTTTGAGGGTCAGCAACTCCGGGTCGCCGGGGCCTGCGCCGACCAAGGTGCAACGGCCCGTGCTGGGGGTGTTCATGGCTTGACCTCGTGCAGGATGTGTTGGACTTGCAGTGCAATCGCCTGGGGCACGGGCAATTTATCGCGCAAAACATGTTGGATGTAAGCCGCCGTGGCCGCAGCATCCGGGCCAGGCAGGTCGGGCACTTGCCACAGCGCGCCTTCTTGTGGGGCCTGCACGCGCCGTGTTTGCCTGTCTTTGAAAAGATCCATCGCAGGCGTGCGCCGGGCATCGGCCACGCTTTCGCCTTCGGTGCCGCGCAGCAGCAGGGCGTGCTGACCGGTCAGGGCAAAGGTGGCCGACATTGACAACAAATATTCAGGGTGGGTGTAGCTGCTCACCACCAGCGCGGGTCCATCGCAGGGGTTCATGAGCTTGACCAAGCTGTGCCCGGGGTTGCGCAGGCCCACCACGCGGCGAACGGAAAGCAGGCGTTCAAGCCCGGCGTTTAGCGCATCCGTGGGCACAAAAACCACTTCACCGGCTTTCGCTTGCGGTGATTGGCCAGAAGCGGCCATGCCCAACTCGGCCAGCACCGCTTGGCTGCTCACGCGCTTGTCTTCGGTGGCCGTGCCATGCAGGACCACCGCCACGCCTTCGCGCGCCAGCAGCAGGGCCAACAAGGGCGTGAGCACCGGCAGTTTGCGCGCGCCGTTGTAACTGGGGAGCACCACGGTGGGCGCTTGGCCGTTACGGACCTTGTTCAGTCGCGCATGGGTGGCGTCCAGAAAACCGGCCATCTCCTCAGCAGTCTCACCCTTGATGCGCATGGCGATGCAAAACGCGCCCAGCTCCAGGTCGCTCACTTGCTGGTCCAGGATCAGCCCCATCAGGTCGGCCGCTTGCGCGCGGCCAAGCGCACGCGCGCCGTCTTTGCCGCGTCCAATGTCCTTGATGTAGTGGCCGATTCCCATGCCGGCGATTGTGCGGGATACCAGATAACTTTTCGTTATATGTGTATGGCGCTCAGGCCGGTGCCATGCCGTGCTGCCGCTTGAGCGCATCACAGGCAGGCGACTGCCAGAAGGCCAGCAGCGCACGCATGGCATCAGGCTGGGCGCAAGACGCCGCCACCGAGCCCGAAAAGGTGGTGATGATCTCGACCGACGGGGGCAGTCCGCCCACGATGGTGATGCCCGGCACGCCCAACATTTCGCTCAGCTGCTGAAAGCCCAGCGCCACTTCGCCTTGCGCCACCAGCGAGCCCACCGGCACGCCGGGTTTGGCTTGAACGAGGCGGTCCTTGATTTTTTCGGCGATGCCCCAGGCCTCGAACTGTTTGGCCAATTGCACGCCGCTTGGGCCCGTGGAATAGCCCAGCGTGGGCGCGGCCAGAACAGCGGCTTGGAGCATGGCTTCGGTCGAAATGTCGGGCACGGGTTGGCCCGCAGGCACGGCCACCGCCACGCCCGAGCGCACCAGGTCGGCGCGGCTGCCTGCCAACACATGGCCGCTGCCGACAAGTTTGTCGATGGCGTCGCTGGCCAGCACCACGCCGTCAAAGGCTTCACCGGCTTGCACGCGCTTGGCGGCATCGACGCCGCCGACCGACTCGATCAGCACCTGAACGTCAGGCGCTTGCGCCTTGTACAGCGCCGTCAGATCGGCCAGCAAAGGCTTGGTGGCCATGGAAGAAATCAGTCGCAGTGTGGTCATGGTGGGGGCTTTGAAAAGAGGCTTCGTTGGCCATTGGATTATGGCCAAAGGCCTGGCCCGCACCCGTGCGCCGCTTAAACTCGCGGTCATGAGAATTTTGGGAATCGAATCTTCTTGCGACGAAACAGGCGTGGCCTTGGTGGAGACCACGGGCAGTGCCATGCCGCGCCTGTTGTCGCACGCGCTGTTCAGCCAGATCGAAATGCACCAGGCCTATGGGGGTGTGGTGCCCGAGTTGGCCAGCCGCGACCACATCCGCCGGGTGTTGCCGCTCACGCGCCAGGTGCTGGCCGAGGCCGGGGCCACTTTGGCCGAGATTGACGTGCTGGCCTACACCCGGGGGCCAGGACTGGCCGGGGCTTTGCTGGTGGGCTCGGGCGTGGCCTGTGCTTTGGCCGCAGCCCTGGGCAAGCCGGTGCTGGGTGTGCACCACTTGGAGGGCCATCTGCTCTCGCCATTTTTGAGCGCCGACCCGCCCGAATTCCCCTTCATCGCCTTGTTGGTGTCGGGGGGCCACACGCAGTTGATGCGGGTGGACGGCGTGGGCCGCTATGAATTGCTGGGCGAAACCATCGACGACGCCGCGGGCGAAGCCTTTGATAAATCGGCCAAGCTCATGGGCCTGCCCTACCCGGGTGGCCCGGGCCTGTCGCGTCTGGCCGAGCAGGGCAACCCAGCCGCTTACAAGCTGCCGCGCCCGTTGATGCACAGCGGGGATCTGGACTTTTCTTTTGCGGGCCTCAAAACAGCGGTGCTGACCCAAAGCCAGAAAATTGGCCCTGCTGCCCGCACTGAGGGCGCGCCCGAGCGGGCCGACCTGGCCGCATCGACCCAGGCTGCGATTGTCGAAGTGCTGGTCAAAAAATCGACGACCGCGCTCAAGGCCTTTGGCATGAAGCGCTTGGTGGTGGCCGGTGGCGTGGGGGCCAACCGCGAGCTGCGCGCCCAGCTCAATGCGGCTTGCGCCAAAGCCCAAGTGCGGGTGCATTACCCCGAGTTGCACCTGTGCACCGACAACGGCGCCATGATCGCCATGGCCGCGGCCATGCGTTTGCAAGCCGGGGTGCAAACCGCCCAAGCGCTTTACAGCTTTGACGTCAAACCGCGCTGGCCCTTGCAGGAACTTAGCCCCGTTAGAGTTCCCTGTGTAAGCCCCGTTTGAATGCGGGTTAACCCGAGGGTGTGTGCCTGGGCTGGTTAAACTCCGGCCCTTTGCTAGCGCGCGATGGGTCACGGCCTGGCGTCACTCTGTTTATGGTTTCACTGTTTCTTTTTTCTCGACGCACTTGGGTGAGTTTGGCTTTTGCCTTGTGTTGGGCGCCTGCCCATGCCTCTCCTGCGCCCATTCGTCTGGCGCTGATCGAGGGCCTGAGCGGCCCCTTTGCCAACACGGGTGAATCGGTGGTGCGCAACATCGCCTGGGCGGTCGAGCGGGTCAATGCCCGCGGTGGCGTCCCCACCGCTCAAGGCATTCGACCCATGCTGTTGACTCGCCACGACAGCAAAGGGCAAAGTGAAGAGGCTTTGTCGGCCCTCAAATCGGCCATCGACGACGGCGCACAGGTCGTGTTGCAAGGCAATTCGTCGGCCAATGCGGCGGCCCTGATCGACGCCATCAACAAGCACAACGAACGCGAGCCCAACCGGCGCGTGCTTTTTCTGAATTACTCGGCAGTCGACCCGGCCTTGACCAACGAGAAATGCAGTTTCTGGCATTTCCGTTTCGATGCCCATGCCGACATGCGCATGGCAGCGCTCATGCAGGTCTTGCGCGAAGACCAAAACGTCAAGTCGGCCTATTTGATCGGTCAGGACTACAGCTTTGGTCAGGCCGTTTTGCGCGAGGCCCGGCGGCAGTTGGGCGCGCAGCGCCCGGATGTTCAGATCGTGGGCGACGAGCTGCACCCCATGGGCCGCGTCAAAGACTTCTTGCCCTACGCTGCCAAGATCAAGGCCAGCGGTGCACAGGCTGTGATCACGGGCAACTGGGGCAATGACCTGACGCTCTTGGTCAAGGCCGCGCGCGAAGCGGGTTACGAAGGCAAGTTCTACACCTTTTATGGCAACGCCTTGGGCGCGCCTGCCGCCATCGGCGAGGCCGGTTTGGGGCGTGTGATTGCGGTGGCTGACTGGTTGCCCAATGTGCCGGGCGAGGCCAGTGCGCAGTTTTACAAGTCGTTCCGCCAGCGCTTTCCCAAGCCTTCCGAGGACTATGTGCACCTGCGCATGCAACTCATGATCGAGGCTTTGGCACAGGCGGTGGAAAAAGCCGGGGGCACCGATCCGGTGGCGGTGGCCTTGCAGCTGGAAAAAGCCCGCATCACCATCGCTGGGCAATCCGGCAGCATGCGGGCACAAGACCACCAGTTTCAACAGCCACTGGTCGTGGGCGTGATGGCCCGCCAGGGCACACCGGGTGTGCCTTTTGACGCAGAAGGCTCGGGTTACGGTTTCAAAGCGGTGCGCCAAATCAAGGCTGAGCAGGCCCGCCTGCCCAGCACCTGCCAGATGGTGCGGCCAGGGTCCTGAGGGATTTTTCCGGCCTTTTTTCAATGACCCTGACGCAGGGTTTGACCCAATGGCCGATGGCGTCACAGCAGCTAGCATAAAGGCCTGATTTACTTAACTTGCTAAGCATCTGGCGTTGGCGCTCCCGCCTTGGGTTTGCCGTGTTCTGTTCAAGACCCGCCAGCACCATCCCAGCACCCCCTGACATGCACATCGCACACAATTACATCGACGGCCAATGGCTCAAGCCCAGCGGCGTTCACGCCATCGGGGATTCCTTGAATCCGGCCACAGGCGAAAAAGCGGCCCAATTTGTAGCCGCCAGCGTGCAAGAGGTGGACGCCGCCATCGCCAGCGCCCGCACCGCCTTTGAATCCACCACTTGGGCGCAGCAACCCAAGCTGCGCTCGGACGTGCTGCGTTTGTTCGCCGATCGCCTGGAGCATAACAAGGCGCAAGTGGTGCAAACGCTGGTGCAGCTCAATGGCAAATTGCAGCGCGAGGCCGAGGGCGAAGTCATGGCCGGCATTTCCGAGCTGCGTTACTACGCCGGGTTGGCGCGCAACCTGTTTGGCCGGGTCATCGAGATGGAGCCCGATGTTTACTCGCACATCGAGCGCGAAGCCATCGGTGTGGCCGCCATCATCGTGCCCTGGAACGCACCTGTGACCTTGCTGGTGCGCTCTTTGGCTCCGGCGCTGGCCGCAGGCTGCACCGTGGTCATCAAGGCGGCGCACCAGACCGCGCTGGTGCACACCCAAGTGTTGGCCTGTCTGGTGGCCGACGAGCGCATTGCGGCAGGCGTCATCAACTCCTTCATTGAGCAGGACATCGTGGCCACGCAGCACCTGTGCACCCACCCCGAAGTCGATGTCATCAGCTTCACCGGCTCGACCCATGTGGGCCAACAAATTGCCTTGTCGACTGCCAAAAACCTGACCCGTTTGTCGCTGGAGTTGGGCGGCAAGGCACCCGCCATTGTGCGTGCCGATGCCAACATGAGCGCTGCTGTGCGCGGCATTGTGGGCGGCGCTTGCGTCATGGCCGGGCAGATGTGCACCGCCATCAGCCGGGTGCTGGTGCACGAATCGCTGGCCGCCGAATTCTCAGCGCAACTGGCCCAGGCTTTGGCCCAGGTCAAAGTGGGGCCAGGCGACCAGCCGAGCTCTGGCATGGGCCCCTTGATTGACCAGCGTAACCAAGCCCGTTTGCTGGAAGAGATGCGCGCGGCTGCGACCGATTGCCGCGTGCTGTTGGCGGGCCAAGTCCCGGCTGACACGCCCCGCGGGGGTGCGTTCATCACGCCCTCGCTCGTGGCCACGCAAGACCTGAGCAGCCATTTTGTGCAGGACGAAATTTTTGGCCCCATGATCACCCTGGAGACCTTCGCTTCAGACGAGGAAGCCGTGCAACGTGCCAACGCGACGCGTTACGGCCTGGCCGCTTCGGTGTGGACCGCCGACCACCGGGCGGCTCGCCAAATCACACGGCGTGTCAAATTTGGCAATGTCTGGGTGAACGCGCACAACCGCTTGTTTGCCGAAATCGAGACCGGTGGCTACCGGCAAAGCGGGTTTGGCCGTTTGCATGGCGTGGAAGGCCTGAACGATTTCATGGAAACCAAGCATGTGTTCATGCCCTGCCACGATTGACCCTCGCCGATGACCGATTCGACTCCGCCCAAGACGCCACACACCACCGCCCGTTTCTTCTTGGAAGGTCTGCAAGAGACCGGCATCCGTTACCTGTTTTCCAACCTGGGCACCGACCATGTGACCCTGATCGACGAGATGGCCCGCCTGCAAGCCGAGGGCCAGGCCATGCCCGAGGTGGTGCTGTGCCCGCATGAAAACGTGGCCATCCACATGGCGGGCGGTTACGCCGCCGTCACAGGGCAAGGGCAGGGCGTCATGGTGCATGTGGATGCTGGTACCGCCAATGCGGCCATGGGCATGCACAACCTGATGCGGGCGCGTTTGCCGGTGCTGCTCATGGCGGGCAAGGCCCCTTATGCCCTGCATGGCGAAGTGCCCGGTGCCCGCGACAACTATGTGCACTACGTGCAAGACCCGTTCGACATGGCCTCGCTGGTGCGCCCCTACGTCAAGTGGGAATACAACCTGCCCTCGGGCGTGGTGGCCAAAGAGGTGATGCGCCGCGCCCACAGCGTGATGCACACCGAGCCTGCGGGTCCGGTGTACATGACGCTGCCGCGCGAGACCTTGGCTGAAACTTGGGCACCCGAGCAGGTCAAGTCTTACCCCGCCGCCCGCTATGGCGCGGTGCACATGGGCGCCTTGCCTGCCGAAGCCACGCTGCAAATTGCCCGCGAGTTGATGGCGGCCGAGAACCCGCTGGTCATCACTTCTTATTTAGGTCGCAAGCCCGAGGCGGTGCAGGCGCTGGAGGATTTGGCCGAAGTGTGTGGCATTCGGGTGGTGGAATTCAGCCCCACTTGGCTGTGCATTTCGCGCGAATCGCCGTGCTTTTTTGGCTTTGACGCCACGCCGCTTTTGCCCGAGACCGATTGGGGTTTGTTGCTGGACATCGACGTGCCCTGGCTGCCCCACCAAACCCGCCCCCGCGAAGACACCCGATGGGTGCACATCGACGTGGACCCGATCAAGAAAGACTTTCCGGCCTGGGGTTTTGCCAGCGATGTGCGCTGGCCTGCCGACTGCGCGCAGGCCTTGCGCGACCTGCACCAGGCCGTGCTGTCGCTGGCCGACGAGGCCTTTCACCGGAAGGTCGCTGAGCGCATGGCCCGCTGGCCTGCGCAGCGCCAGCAGCGGCTGGAACGTGTGGCCGCCGCCGCACAAAATCCGGGGATAGAAGACGCCCTGAACCCGGCTTGGGTCTGCGCCCAAATCGGCCTGCAGCTGCGTCCAGACGACGTGGTCATCAACGAAGCCATCCGCAATTCGCCTGCGGTGTTGCAGCAAATCCCACGCACCCGCCCCATGAGTTTCTTAGGGGGTGCGGGCGGGGGCCTGGGCTACAGCGCCGGCATGGCGCTGGGCGTCAAGCTGGCCAGGCCCAGCGACCGGGTGGTGCACATCGAAGGCGATGGCGGCTTTCATTTTTCGACCCCCACTTCCGTTTATGCGGTGGCGCAAGCCCAAGGCCTGCCGATCTTCACCGTGGTGCTGGACAACGGCGGCTGGCAAGCGGTCAAGGAAGCTGTGCTGCGCATGCACCCCGACGGGCCCGCGGCCCAAGCGGGCGAGTTTCAGGCCCGCCTGAAGGGCGACAAGCGCCAGTTTGAACAGGTGGCCCAGGCCTTTGGTGCGCATGGCGAAAGGGTCACCCGCGCCGAAGACTTGTCAGCGGCCATCGCCCGTTGCCTGCAGGCGCTGGACCAAGGCCGCGCCGCCTTGCTGGTGACTTCTGTCGCCAAGATTTGATTTTCACCCCGATAAAACAGGAGACAAACCATGACCACCCGCCTCACATCCCCCGCACGCCGCAAGCTGGTGGCCACCGCCGCCTTGTCGTTGGCCGCATCTTGGGCCACTTTGGCCCCGGCCCTGTCTTGGGCACAAGCGGCCTGGCCCAACAAGCCTGTGCGCATCGTGGTGCCTTATGCACCCGGTGGTGCCAACGACATTTTGGCGCGCGTGGTCGCAGAAAAGTTGGCCCCTGTTTTGGGCCAGCCGGTGTTGGTCGAGAACAAACCCGGCGCGGGTGCCGCCGTGGGCACCGAATTTGTGGTCAAAGCCGCGCCCGATGGCTACACCCTGCTCATGGCCGCCAGTGGCCCCATCGTGTTCAATCCGGCACTGGTGGCCAAGCTGTCCTATAACCCGATCACCGATCTGGTGCCTATTTCTCTGGCAGGTTCTTTCCCCATGATCCTGGCCGTCAACGAAGCCTCGCCAGCCAGAACCTTCAACGAGTTGGTCGCCTTGTCCAAAGCCAACGCGGACAAAACGAACTATTCCTACCCCTCGGCCTCCTTCCAGTTGGTGATGGAGCTGGTCAAGGCCAAGTCGGGTCTGAAAGCCCTGAATGTGCCCTACCAGGGCAGCGCGCCCTCCATCAACGCGGTGCTGACGCAAGAAGTGCAAATGACCTTGATTGACTCGGGCCCCATCGCCGCGCTGGTCAAGTCCGGCAAGTTGCGCGCTTTGGCCGTCACGTCCGAGCAACGCCTGGCCAGCTACCCGCAAGTGCCTACGCTCAAAGAGCAGGGCATCGATTTGGCGGTGAATTTCTGGAGCGGTTTGCTGGCCCCGGCGGGCACGCCTGCGCCCATCGTCAAGCGCTTGCAAGAAGAGATGGCCCGCATCATGGCCTTGCCGGACGTGGTCGAGCGCATGGCCAAGCTGGACATCCGTCCCGTGGGCAGCAGCAGTGCAGACTTCGCCAAAACCATTGCCACAGAAATCCCCTTGTGGACCCAGGTCGCCAAAGACAACAACATCAAGGCGCAATGAGCACACCTCAGCGCATCGCCATCGCCGGGGCGGGCATTGCCGGATTGACCACCGCACTGGCCTTGCTGCAGCAAGGCTTCAAGGTCGATGTGTTCGAGCAAGCCGCGCAGCTGGGTGAGCTGGGCGCGGGCTTGCAAATCTCGCCCAACGGCTCAAGCGTCTTGCTGTCGCTGGGTTTGGGTGAGGCTTTGCAGGCCTGTGTGTGCCAGGCCCGGGGCAAAGAAATCCGCATGTGGGACACCGGCCAGCGCTGGAAGTTGTTTGACCTGGGCGACGATTGCCTGGTGCGTTTTGGTGCGCCTTATTGGATGGTGCACCGGGGCGACTTGCACCGGGTCTTGCTAGACGCTTTCGAGGCCCGGGCGGACCGCCCCGTGCGCTTGAACGCGCGGGTGGTCAAGGCCCGCAGCACTGACTCGGGCGTGTCTTTTGAATTGAACGATGGCTCGCAGCACAGCGCCCATGCTTTGCTGGGGGCCGACGGTGTGCATTCGGTGCTGCGCGAGCAGTTGCTGGGCGAAGACAAAGCGCAATTCACCGGCTTGCTGGCCTGGCGCGGGCTGGTGCCTGTGGAGCGCGTGTCTGAACACCTTCGGGCGCAGGTTGGCACCAATTGGGTCGGCCCGGGCGCGCACGTCATCACGTACCCGGTGCGTGGCGGGGCCTTGATGAACGTGGTGGGCATCATCGAGCGTGAAGGCTGGCGCAGCGAGTCCTGGACCGAGCGCGGTACCCACGCCGAGCTGCTGCAAGACTTTGGCCACTGGCATGCCGATGTGTGCGAGCTGATGTCGGCCATTGAGCAGCCTTTCAAATGGGCCCTGCTCGGCCGTGCCCCGCAAACCGGCTGGGCGCTGGGAAACATCTGCCTGCTGGGAGACGCCGCGCACCCCACCTTGCCGTTTTTGGCGCAGGGGGCCAACATGGCCATCGAAGACGCCGCCGTCATGGCGCGCTGCCTGGCCTTGGATGAACCGACCGAGCACGCCTTGGCCCGCTTTGAAAAACTGCGCTGGCAGCGCACCGCCGACATCGTCAACCTGTCGCGTGACAATGCCCAGCGCTTTCACAACCCCCAGCTGTCGGACCCCGCCAAAGCGGTGGACTATGTCAGCAGCGAGTGGGCGCCCGAAAAAGTGCGCCGCCGCTATGACTGGCTGTTTGAATACGACCCCTTGAAAGTGCCGCTATGAGCCTGGACACGCCTGTGTTGGTAGTGGGCGCAGGGCCGGTGGGCATGAGCCTGGCGCTTTGCCTGGCGCGCCGTGGCATCGCCTGCACCTTGGTCGAGATGCGGCCTGCGGGCGCGCTGCCCGATGTCAAGTGCAACCACATCTCGGCCCGCAGCATGGAGCTGTTTCGCGCCTTGGGCGTGGCCCAAGACCTGCGTGCCGCAGGCTTGCCCGATGACTATCCGCACGACGTGTCTTACCGCACCAGCACCGTGGGGCAAGAAATTGCCCGCATCCACATTCCCGGGCGCAGCACCCGCCTGACCGACCATTCCGGCCCCGACGGCGATTGGCCCACGCCCGAGCCACCGCACCGCATCAACCAGCGCTACATCGAGCCGATTTTGGCGGGGCATGTGCAAAAGCAAGCTTTGATCACCATGCTGTACCGGCACCAAGTGCTCGACTTCGCGCAAACCGACAGCCAGGTGGGCGTGCGCATTCAAAACCTGGACACGCCCGATGCGCCACCGCTGCAGCTGCAAGCGGCCTACCTGGTGGGCTGCGACGGCGGCCGCTCGGCGGTGCGCAAAGCCATTGGGGCCCAACTGGTGGGCGACGAGGTGGTGCAGCGGGTGCAAAGCACCTGCATCCGCGCGCCTGGCTTGATGGCGCGCCTGCAGGCCCCGGCGGCCTGGGCCATGTTCACTGTCAACCCCCGGCGCAGCGGCAACATCTACGCCATCGACGGCCAAGAGGTCTGGTTGATCCACAACTACCTGCGCGACCACGAAGCCGACTTTGACGCGGTGGACCGCGACTGGGCCATCCGCACCATTTTGGGCGTGGGCGAAGACTTCGAGTACGAACAGATGAGCCGCGAAGACTGGATTGGCCGCCGCCTGGTGAGTGACAAACTGCGCGAAGGCCGCGTGTTTTTGGCCGGAGACGCCGCGCACCTGTGGGTGCCTTACGCCGGTTATGGCATGAACGCGGGGCTGGCCGATGCGGCCAACTTGGCTTGGCACCTGTCGGCGCAAATCGAAGGCTGGGCCGCGCCCGAAGCCTTGTCGGCCTACGCAAAAGAACGCCACCCGATCACCGAGCAGGTCTCGCGCTTTGCCATGAACCACGCGCACGCCATGAGCCAGCGTCGGCGCGAGATTCCTTTGAATCTGGAAGACGACAGCCCAGAGGGGCAAGCCGCTCGCGAGGCCTTTGGTCAAAATTTATACGACCTGAACGTGCAGCAATACTGCTGCGCGGGCCTGAACTTTGGCTACTACTACGACCAGTCGCCCGTCATGGTGTACGACGGCGACCAAGCGCCCGAGTACAGCATGGGCAGTTTCACGGCGTCCACCGTGCCCGGTTGCCGTGCACCGCATTTCTGGCTGGGTGAAGGCCAGTCGCTGTACGACGCCTTGGGGCCCGCTTACACCTTGCTTTGCCTGAAGCCGGGGCATGACGACGCACTGGAGGCCCTGCAATCCGCGGCCGAACACCAGGGCATGCCGCTGCGGGTGCTGGACGTGTCGGGCCTGAACGACTTGCCGGCCGAATACCAGCACCCCTTGCTCATGGTGCGGGCTGACGCCCACACCGTGTGGCGTGGGCATGGGCTGGATGACGCGTCAGCCCAAGCCTTGGTGGCCACTTTGTGTGGCCGAGTCGGCCTTACTCCAGCTTGATGTTGGCCTTCTTGATCAGATCGCCAAAGCGCGTGAATTCCTGACGGTTCAATTGCGCAAATTGCTCGGGCGAGATGCTGCCCGGCTCGCCACCCAGGCCTTTGAGTTTGGTCTGGATGTCGGGCATTTTCAGGATTTTGGCGAGCTCGGTTTGCAGGCGCTGCGTCACTTCGGGTGGGGTGCCGCTGGTCACGAACATGCCGTACCAGGTGCTCATCTCGAAGCCGCTCACGCCGGCCTCGGCCAGCGTGGGCACTTGGGGCAACTCGCTGCTGCGGGTGGCGGTGGTCAGGGCCAAGGGCTTGAATTTGCCGGCCTTGATCTGGCCCATGGCCGACGAGGTGGTGTCGAACATGATCTGCACGTTGCCCCCGATGATGTCCAGGTGCGCCTGGCTGCTGCCCCGGTAGGGCACATGGATGCTCTTGACGCCAGCGGCCAGGTTGAAGCCCTCGCCCGCAATGTGCTGGGTGCTGCCCACGCCGGACGACGCGTATTTGAACTCGTTGGGCTTGGCTTTCATCAAAGAGACCAATTCGGCCACGTTGTTGGCAGGCACGTTGGCCCCCACCACCAGCACGTTGGGCACCGTGACGATCAGGCCCACAGGAGTCAGGTCCTTGATCGGGTCAAAGCTGAGTTTGATCAGATGCGGAGCAATGGCCTGGCCGGTGTTGGTGGCGACCAGCAAGGTGTGGCCGTCGGCTGGGGCTTTGGCCGTCAGGTCGGCGGCAATGGTGTTGGAGGCACCGGGTTTGTTATCGACCACAAACGAGCCCTTGAAGGCCTCGCCCATTTTTTCGGCCAGCATCCGGGCAATGATGTCGGTGCCGCCGCCTGCGTTGGCCCCCACCATGATGCGCACCGGCTTGTTGGGGTAGCTTTGCGCCAGGCCCAGCAACGGGGCGGCAAGCAGGGCGGTGATCAAAATTTTCTTCAACTTCATGACAAGGTCTCCTGGGGGCTGGTGAGGTTTTGACGGTGTGAGGTGGCCATGCGGGCGGCCAATTCAAAAGCGTTGATCATGGCTTGGGGATTGGCCACACCCTGACCTGAAATGTCGTACGCCGTGCCATGGGCCGGGGTGGTGATGGGGCAGGGCAGGCCGCCGTGCACCGTCACGCCCTGCTCAAACCCCATCAGTTTCATGGCGATCTGGCCTTGGTCGTGGTACATGGTCACCACACCGTCGTAACCGCCTGGCGAACGGATGGCACGCACAAAGGTGGTGTCCGCTGGGAAGGGGCCGTCGGCGGCAAAACCCAGGGCAGCAGCTTGCTGCACACCCGGCGTGATGATGCGGCCTTCCTCGTCGCCGTAGTTGCCGTTGTCGCCGTTGTGCGGATTGAGTCCACAGACCGCGATGCGCGGACTGGCGACGCCAGAGGCCTGCAGGGCCTGCGAAATCATGCGGATGGCGTCTGCCACTTTCTCAGGGCTGAGCAAGCTGGAGACTTCGCTCAGGGGAACATGCGAGGTGACGCGCGCGGTCCAGAGGTTTTTCAGCACATTGAGCTCGCCGCACACGCCGGTGAAGTGCATGTGTTCGGCAAACCAGCGCAGTTCGTCTTCTTGTGTCATGCCGCCTTGGCGCAGGGCTGACTTGTTCAGCGGGGCAAAGCAAAAGGCATCGGCTTGGCCTGAGGTCACCAGGTCCACCCCGGCGGCCAAGGCCTGGATCATGTAGCGGCCATTGTGGGCGTTGGCCACACCGCGTTCAAAAATAGAGGCATTGGCGCCAGACCAGTCGTGCCAGACCACTTCGGGGGGGGCCTGAATCACGCCCTTTTGGCCGATCAGGATCACCCGAGCGTGCGTTGTCCACGAGGGGTTTTGCAGCATTTTTTCGACCAGCTCAGGGCCGATGCCTGCAGGGTCGCCCGTGAACAGGGCCAAGGTGGGGAGTGTCATGGATGGATATGTGGGTGAGGGGCACTGGCGGATGCGCGTAATCCGTAATTACGGATAATGCTAAGTTGGCGGATGAACCCGGTCAAGCTCTGGTTTTCCCCCATACTTCCACCCCATGCCCTCACAAGACCCCTCCAGCCAGATTGAGCGCGTCCCGCTCCACGAAGAAGTCACCCACCGATTGCGCGACATGATCGTGTCCTTGCGCCTGCGGCCGGGTGAACGCATCCAGGAACTGGAGGTGGCCCAATTGTTGGGCGTGTCTCGCACACCGGTGCGCGAGGCGATCAAGGTCTTGACGGCCGAAGGCCTGGTGGAGCTTTTGCCTTTGCGCGGCGCCATCGTGAAGGCTTTTTCGGCCAAGGATGCGCGCGACATGCTGGAGGTGATCGCTCTGGTGGAGACCTATGCGGGCGAGCGGGCATGTCAGGCCGACCCAGCCCGGATCGACGCGATCCTGGAGATGCACCAAGAGATGAAGCGGTTGTTTGAAGCCCGGCAGAGGCTGGCGTATTTCGCGCTCAACCAGCGCATCCACGAAGCCCTGATTGCGCTGGCCGACAACGACACCTTGAGCATGACTCACGCCACGCTGAGCAAACGCATGCGCAGCCTGCGCTACAGCGGCAATTCCACTCCGGAAAACTGGACTGCGGCCATGTCCGAGCATGAGCAGATGATGGTGGCCCTGGCCGCCCGCGACGGGCAGGCCCTCTCGCGCATCATGGGCGAGCACATCCGCAACACCTGGCCGCGCATCCAGGATGTGGTGAACTGAGACCATTTGCGGCAAACTGGGCTTGTCCCGCGTTGGCCCATGACTTCCGCGCAAGACGGATCACGCCTTTGCGCCAAAAAAAACCTTTGCGGGGGGCTGCCTGGCGCTTACTGCGCGGCCTTTGACCAGTCCACCCCCGCGTCCAGTGGGTAAATCGGTCGCCGCAAATTTTTGAACTGCAGCTCGCTGTAGTCCGATGTGCAGGCCCCGGCTCCTGCGCATTCCACCGTGGCACCGGCCAGGTGGCCCAGGCCTGCGCGCCAGTGCACCCGGCTTTTGAGCACCACAAAACGCTTTTGCGTTGGGTCCATGCCCAGGCACAGCAGGGCGTTCACGTCAAAGGGCTCGACATGCCGCGAGATCAGCGCCACCTCCACATCGCCCGTGTCGATCACCACCGCTTGGCCCATGTTCTGCCGGGCGCCCTGGCTCATCGGGCCTTTGTTGCGGTATTTGCCGTTCGAGATCAGCTTGACCACCCCCGACAACTCGATGGGGGCGCTGTGGTGCGGCATGAGCGGCATGGCCATCTTGCCGCCCACTTGCAATCGCACCTGCGCGCCGATGCCCGCTGCAATGGCTTCTTGTACCGCTTGCGGGTCAAAAATCGCAAACACCGCCACGTTGTGCAAGCCTTGGCGCAACACCTCGGCCAGCACGGCGGTGGTGTCCATGGTGCCGCCCGAAGCGGCGTTGTCGTAATGGTCCAGCAGCATCACTGGAAAGTCGGTCAGCGTTTTGGCGCGGGCCACCGACGCGGCCAGCGGTTCCAGTTCGTACACCCACTGCGCCCGGCTGTCCCAGGCCATTTGCATCAGCTCGTCGCGCAGACGCTGGGCCAGCGCTGGGTCGTTGTCGGTCACCACCACCACCGAAAGGCCCGCGTTTTCGATGTCGGCATGCGGAAAACCGGTGAACACGCTGGCGCACAAAGCACCTTCTTTCTCCATTTGCTGGGCGCGCGCTTGGATGGAACGGTTGGGCTCGTCCAGGGAACTTTGCCGCATGATGTGCGGGATCATCGGCAAGCGCCCCCAGGCCGTGGTGGGCTGCGCCTGGCCCTGCAGCAGCTTGAGCAAGGCCGATCCCGCCCGCACGCCGGTGCCGTACATGTCCACATGCGGGTAGGTCTGGTAACCCGCCACGGTTTGCGCCAGCTCGACCATGTCGGCGTAGACGTTGGCGTGCATGTCGTAAGCCACACCGATGGGGGTGAGGGGGTCGAGGGCGCGGATGCGGCGCAGCAACTCGCCTTCGCCGTCCTCGTGGCTCTGGCTCACCATGGCGCCATGCAGGTCCAGCAAGATGCCGTCAAAACCGCCCCGCGCCACGGCCTGCAAAATCGCTTGGCTCATGGCCTCATAGGCCTGGTCAAACACCAGCCCGCTGGGCGCGGCGTGCGCACCCAGGGCCAGCTCGAACTCGGCCCCCGCCTGCTCGGCCAAATCAATGAACGCCCCGGTGGCCGTGCCCGTGCCGCGAAACGCTGCAATGGCCGCCTCGCCTCGCGGTGGCGCTTCACCTGGCCCCAGCGCAAAGCGCTGCAAGTCGGTGGGCACCGGCGAGAAGGTGTTGGTCTCGTGCATCATCATCGCGATCAGCAAACGCATAGGGCCTCCAGTTCAACAGACGCCCATGATCGCCCCGTGCGCTGGCAGGGCACAGTCACCGAGGTGCCAGCGTGGTCAAGGATGTGCGTTTGTCCGGATTGACAGCCAGTCTCGCGGGATCAAGACTGAACGCCCTTAAGGAGATGAGGCATGTTCCCTTGCATCGACACACTCAGCGCGGAATCGGCCCACGAGCGCGGCCAAATCTATGGCCGCCAGGCCCAAGACCGCATCCAGCACAGCGTCATCACCTACGCACGGTTGTTTGCCGCTTGCGGCATCGACTGGGCCAACGCCTGTGAGCGCGCCATGCGCTTTGAGCCGGTGATCGAGCAGGTTGACGCCGACCTGATGGCCGAGTTGCGCGGCATGGCCCAAGGCAGTGGCCAAAGCCTGGGCAGCCTGATGGCGCTGAACTGCCGCACCGAAATCTTGCCGCCCACGTTTTTGACGGACGCCCCACACCAGAAAGAAGCCGCATTGGCCGCCATGGCCGCCAACCGCGCCGCAGGCCTGCCCGACTGGTTGGCCGATGCGCCCTGGGACGGCGCTTTGAAAGACGGCGAATGTACCGCCATGGGCGTGACCGCCGCCGCCAGCCGCACGGGCCAAGCCTGGCTTGCGCAAAACTGGGACTGGATGGGCCGCCAGCGCGAAGCCCTGGTGCTGCTGCACACCCAAGGCCCCAGCGGCCAAAGCATCACCACCCTGACCGAGGCCGGCATGCTGGCCAAGATCGGCATCAACCAGTCGGGCTTTGCGCTGGGCCTGAACATCCTGCGCTCCCACCGCGACGGCAGCCGCCTGGGCGTGCCAGTGCATGTGCTGCTGCGGCATTTGCTCGATTGCGATTCCGTGGCGCATGCCCGTGAGCGTTTGCAGGCTTTGCAGTCAGATTTGGGGCTGGGTTTTGGTGCCGCTTCCAACGTGCCCTGCGCCGACGCCAAGGGCCAGGTCGCCTGTTTTGAAGTCTCACCCGCAGGCTGGGCCGAAGTCACGCCCACCGACGGCGTGGTGGTGCACACCAACCATTTCGTGTGTGAATCGCTGTTGGCCGAACAAGCCCCCATGGGCCCGGGTTTGTCAAGCCACAACCGCCTGAGCACCGCCGGGCAACACGCTTTGAAAACCCCCATCGGTCAGGCTGATTTGGAACACTTTTTGCGCGACGAATCGGATGGCTTTTTGTCCATCTGCCGCAGCCCCGACCCCAGCGTGCCGCCTGAAAGCCGGGTCGAAAGCGTGGCCGGCATCGTCATGCACACCCAGCCCCCGGCCATGTGGGTGGCCTGCGACGTGCCCTCGCGCGTGGCGTTTGAATCGGTGCCTCTGGCCAGGGCGGCACTGCCTGCCTGAGGGAGCTGCTGGGCGCTCAGGCGCCCAAGTGCCGCACCGCGTCTGACACGCACATGCCCAGCTGCAGGCCTTGCGCCAGGGCCAGCGCGTTCAGGCCGTTGACCACGCCGTTGTCCAGCCCGTCTTGCGCCTCGCCAATGCGGGCCGAGGTGTGCGCATACAAAATCGCCAGCACACCCACCGCCTGCAATTCATGCAGCGCCACGCGGCCAGCATCGTCCTTGCCGCCACCGGCGTCGTTGAAGGCCACTGCAAAAGGTTTGTGGGTTTGTGCGGTCACAAAATGCGAGGCCGACAAGCCCCCGTGCGAGCCCGACACGATCACTGTGTCCGCATGGCTGGCGTTGACCAGCGCAATCGAGTCCAACAAAACCAGTGCGCGCTGCGTCATCGCGTTTCTCTTGCCACATCCTGCTCGAAGTTGGCAGCCTTCAAGGGGGCTTTTTCGGCCATCCAGCCGCTGTAGACGGTTTGGAAATCGGCCACGATCTGGGCCAGCGGCATGTCGTCAAAGGTGCCGCGCTGGTTCACGTACTCCATGTGCCGGTTGCCCGCCTTGTCAAAGGGGTGGTAGATCGAGTCGTTGCGACCATCAAACTCCAGCGGCAACAGGCCGAACTTGTCGCACAGCTCGATGTTGAAGGCGGGCGTGGCTTTGACCCATTGGCCGTCCAGCCAAATGTCGGCATAGCCGTGCCAGATGAACACATCGGTCTGCATGGTCTGGCGCAAGCGCTCGGTGCTCAGGTGGTTGCGCACATCGGCGTAACCTAGGCGGGCGTGCAGACCGGCGGCGCGGCAAGCCGCCGCCATCAAGGCCGCTTTGGGCACGCACCAGCCCGAGCCTTGGGCCATCACCGAGCTGGCCCGCATGCCTTCGGTGGACAGCTCGATGCGGTAGGGGTCATAGCGGAACTGGTCGCGCACCGCCAGGTACAGCGACACAGCGCGTTCGCGGTCGGTGGCGCCTTGCGCGTGCTGGCGCGCCAAGGCAATCACATCAGGGTGGTCGCTGTCGATCAAGGCCGTGGCGGCCAGCGTGGCGGGGGAGGGCAGGTCGTCGGTCATGCGGATCACTGTAGCGCGTGTGCCAGCGCCGAGCTGTCACGCTGGCTATAGTGGCTTGTCGTGCCCTGGACGGGGCGCAATTCAGGAAAGGCCCTCATGGCGTCGGTGTTGAATTTCGGAGCGGTGCGTGTGCACCTGGGCGAAAAATCGGGCAAATACCCCGACGGGAATCAGCTGATCGTGCAAGGGGCCGACATGCGCGTGGCCTTTGACACGCCCGAGGTGGCCAACCGCATCGGCCCCGAGCTGGACACGGTCGACCTGGTCATCCTGGGCCATGTGCACGAGGACCACATGGCGGGGCTGCACCGCCTGCCCCACGCCCCGGTTCAGGTGCACGAGGCCGATCTGGCCGCCGCCCAATCGTGGGATGGCCTGTGCCAACACTACGGTTACCCCGCCGACGTGTTGGACGCCATGCACGCCATCGTGCAAAAGGATTTCCATTACCAGCCCCGGCCCGACGCCACCGGCTACAGCGATGGCGCGCTGTGGGACTTGGGCGGCGGCGTGCGCGTGCGGGCGCACCACCTGCCGGGCCACACGGCAGGCCACTGCGCCCTGGTGGTGGAAAGTGAAGGCTTGGCCTTCATTGGCGACATCGACCTGAGCGGCTTTGGCCCCTATTACGGCGACGCCACCTCCAGCCTGAGCGACTTTCGCCGCACCCTGAAGAAGGTGGCCGAGCTGGACGCCCGCATCTGGGCCACCTCGCACCACAAGGCGGTGATCACCGACCGGGCGCAGTTTCTGGCCGATTTGGCGCGCTTTGCCAGCAAGATCGATGAGCGCAGCGCGCAACTGCTGGGCTACCTGCAGACCCCGCACAGCCTTCAAGAGCTGGTCAGCCGCCGCCTGCTGTACCCCACAGGCTACGATGTGCCCTTTGTGCCCTGCGCCGAGCGCAACACCATCGGCATGCACCTGGCCGAGCTGCAGACCCAGGGGCAAATCCAGACGCTGGACGATGGCCGCTTTTTGGCTGTTTGATGGACTGGTGCTTTGATTTTTTTGCAACGCCCTTACCCCACACCCGAACAGGAGACAACACATGACCCCCGAACAACTCTTGCAGCACCACGACCAAGCCCGTTTGTGGGACCAGCCCCCCGGCGTGGTGGGCGGCCCCGACACGGCGGCGGCCTATCAAAAAGCCTTGGCCGTGCGCCAGTTGCGCCAGCAGCGTGGCGAAGTGGCCAAAGGCTACAAGATTGGTTTTACCAACCGCACGCTGTGGCAGCGCTACGAGGTGTTTGGCCCCATGTGGGGCACGGTCTGGGATACAGGCCTCAGCGTTGCCGAGCCCGTCGCATCGGGGACTGCCGAAGGCAGCATCGACCTGGCTCATACCTGTCAGCCCCGGCTGGAGCCCGAAGTTGTCTTCGGCATGAAGGCCACGCCAGCGGCCAACGCCAGCATGCAGCAGCTGTTTGAAGCCATCGACTGGATCGCACCAGGTTTTGAAGTCGTGCAGTCGCACGGCCTGGACTGGAAGTTCACCGCCACCGACACCATGGCCGACAGCGGCTTGCACGCCCGCCTGTTGGTGGGCCAAAGCCTGCCTGTTCAGCAACTGGCCGCCGATGCACAGGCCCTGCACACCCTGCTGGCGCAGGCCCGCGTCACGCTGTTCAAAAACGGCCAAGCGGTGGAGCAGGGCGTGGGCACCAACGTGCTCGACAGCCCGCTCAACGCCTTACACCACTTTTTGAAAGAACTGCGCCAATGCCCCGGCGCGGTGGACCTGCAAGCGGGCGATGTGGTCACCACCGGCACCTGGACCGACGCCTGGCCGCTGCAAGTGGGCGAGCACTGGCGCGCCGAGTTTTCTGCACCCCTGGGCAGCCTGAGCGCCCACATGCGTTGATGGCGGAGCACAAGGCGTGCCACAAGGCAGGGGCAAAAAAACGCCCCGGGCCGCAAAGTCCGGGGCGTAAATCAACAAAAATGTCAGGCAATTGCAAGAAGCATGACGAGGCCAGTATACTGTAAATATAAACAGTATTTTCCAGCTTCGATCCTGATCCACCCTTCACCCACCATGCCCTTGCCACGCCGCCGCCGAGACGACTTTGAAGACAGCCGGGTCTACGAATACCCCCAGCACCTGCGCCAAGCCATCGAAGACGCACCCACCGGGGCGGGTGTTTACATCTTCCACGGCCAAGAAGGCGACTTGCCGCTCTACATCGGCAAAAGCATCAACATCCGCGCGCGATTGATGTCACACCTGCGCACGCCCGACGAGGCCCGCATGCTGCGCCAAACCCAGCGCATCAGCCACATCCGCACGGCGGGCGAGATTGGCGCGTTGCTGCTGGAGGCGCAAATGATCAAGGCCCAGCACCCCTTGTTCAACCAAAAACTGCGCCGCAACCAGCAGCTGTGCAGCCTGCAACTGACGGGCGAAGTGCCGCAAGTGGTCTATGCCCGTGACATCGACTTTGCAAGACAGCCCGAGCTGTATGGCTTGTACGCCAGCCGCCATGCGGCACTGGCCGCCCTGCGCGCCATCGCTGACCAGAACAAGCTGTGTCACGGACCGCTGGGCCTGGAAAAATTACGCCCTGGCAAAGCCTGTTTTCGGGCGGCCATCCGCCAATGCGCGGGCGTGTGTCGGGGAGACGAACCCCCCGAAGCGCACCGCGAGCGCTTGTTCAGCAGCCTGCTGGCGCTGCGTGTCGAATGCTGGCCCTACCCGGGCGCGGTGGGTTTGGTCGAGCGCGATGCCGATTTCACGCAAATTCACGTGGTGAAGCACTGGTGTTATTTGGGCAGCGCCCCCACCCCCGAATCGGCCCGCGAACTGAGCCAGTCAGCCAGCCAGGTGGCCGCCCATTTTGATGCCGACGGCTACAAGATTTTGTGCCGCCCGGTGCTCACGCAAAGTGTGGACATTGTGTTGTTGTGAGTCCGCACTGCAATCAGCCCATTCGGTAGATGACTTCGTCAAGCTCAAAAGTTATGAAAATCCACCTGCAAACGCCCAAAGAAATTCGCCCGCAAATTTGGAAAGAGCTGGGCCGTGCCAGTTTGGACCGGCACCACGAATGGCGCACGCCGGTGCTCGCCTCTGCCGACGCAGACGGTTTGCCCGATGCCCGCACCGTGGTGCTGCGCCAAGTGGATGCCCAGGCTGGGCAACTGACTTTTTACACCGACAGCCGCAGCCCCAAAGTGGCCCAACTGCAGGCTCAAGCCTCAGCGGTGCTGGTGTTTTGGAGTGCGCGTTTGAGCTGGCAATTGCGGGTGCGCGTGGCCTGCTTGGTCATCACGTCTGGCCCAGAGGTCGAGGCTCTGTGGCAAGGGGTCCAGCAGTCGGCCGCCGCAGGCGATTATTTGTCGCCACTGCCGCCGGGTGCGGTGTTGCCACCAGGCAGTGGCATGGCCGATGCAGCCAAGGCCAAGGTGCCCGCGCCAACGCACAGCTTTGCCTTGCTGCGTGCGCAGGTGCTTCAGATGGATTGGCTGGAGCTGTCGCGCGACGGGCATCGCCGGGCACAGCTCGCCGCCAACACCTGGGATTGGCTCACGCCCTGAATGCTTTCAGCGCCGAGTTTTGAGCCGCTGACTCTTGCGGCTTTTTTCAAAAAACGCATCGGGCTTGGTTTGCACCCAACGGATGAAACGGGCCATCTCTTCGGGTTGTTTCAGGGCTTCGAGCGTGGCATAGGTGCGGGCCAATTCGGTCTCGGTGAACAGCGCATGGATCTGGCGGTGGCAAATGCGGTGCAGTACCACGGTGTGCGCGCCCCCGTGTGACTTGGGCACCAGATGGTGCGCGTCTTGCTGGCTGGGCGGAATGGGGCGGTCACACAGGGGGCACAGCACGTCGCCACTGCGCGGTGCGGGCAAGGCTTCAAGCTGGGCTTGAATGAGTTTTTTGCGAATGCGCCCTGTCACGGTTGCAAGACTGTGTTGACCATCGCTCAAGGCTACAACAGACCGCCTGCGGCGCAGGCCGCACCGGGCGATTGATCCCAGTCGCTTTCAGGGCATCAGGTCAATCAAGATCTCGTTGCGGCGATTCCACGGCAAGGTGAACGGGTCGTCGTAGCGGGCGATTTGGGCTGTGGGGCTGAGCTTGAGTTGGCGAGCCTGCGCCCAGGCCCGCAGCCGCTCGGTTTGCTCATGCATGCTCGCTTGCGTGGTGAAGCCGCTAAAGCGCACCGCCACCACCTCGTGCTCGGGCACGGTGCGCAGCTGGATTTGCGGGTTGAGCGGCTGGGGCAGGGACTGCACGCTTTCGGCGGAAGGCATCACAAAATGCACGCGCCAACCTTGATCTTCGGGCACCACGGTGACAGGCGCGGTCATCGAAATCTTGCGCTGTGCGCCCAGCCCGGCTTGCAGGTTGTCGCCAAAAATATAAGACGCGATGCGCCGAAAGCCGCTGCTGCTGGCGGCGTCGAAGTCGCCACTGATTTGCGTTTGCGCCACCGTGAAGCCGGCGTAGCGCCGCACCTCAAATGGCGGGTCTGAAACGAGCACGGTGTAGCGCGGTTCTTCAACGGCCATGGCGGCTCCACAAAAAAGGAACAAGACGGATGAAAAGAGGGATGGGAATAAGGAAAAAAGCCAGCGCATCATGGAAAAAGTCAGTGTTGGGGTGGGTGCATTGAAGCAGATTCATCGTAGCAGCATCGGTCTTTTACCGCACGCAAGCCGCTTTTTAAGGCATCTGTGTGCGCCATCACGCCAGACCCGGTGCGGCTGCCTAGCGGTGATGGCCTGAAAGACAAGCCAAGGTGTGGCGCATGAAAAATGAGCCTCTGTTAGCATTTGCCAACAGTTCATCACCGTACACTTTTTCGGGACTTAAGACATGAAAAACCGCTTCGTACGCGCCATCGCCATTGCGCTTTTCGCTGGGCTCAGCCTGGCCCCAGCGGCCTACAGCCAAAGCCCATCTCAGCCGCTGGTTTTAAAGGTGGCCAACCAAGGCGACGTGCTGTCGCTCGACCCGCACTCGCTCAATGAGGCGGTCCAGTTGTCTTTCCTGAATAACGTTTTCGAATCGCTGGTCACCCGCGACAAGCAGCTGCGCTTGGGGCCGTCGCTGGCCACAGCCTGGCGGCTCAAGTCGCCGACGGTGTGGCAATTTGACTTGCGCCAAGGGGTGGTCTTTCACGATGGTGCCGCCTTTGGTGCCGACGATGTGGTGTTCTCCCTGGACCGCGCGCGGGGCGAGGGCTCGGATGTGCGCTCGCAATTGGCCACGGTCAAGGAAGTGCGCAAAACGGGGCCCTACCAGATCGAGATTGAGACCTCGCGACCCAACCCCATCTTGCCGGATGTGATCTCCAACATCCTGATCCTGAACAAGAAATGGGCCGAGACCAACAACGCCACCCGACCGGTCGACCGGCGCAAAGGTGTGGAGAACGCCGCCACGTTCAAGGCCAACGGCACGGGCCCCTTCACCTTGAAAGAGCGCCAGCCCGGCGTGCGCACCGTCATCGTTCGCAATGCCAGCTGGTGGGGACAGCACGAAACCAACATCGACGAGGTGTCGTTCATGCCGATTGCCAACGACGGCACGCGCGTCGCGGCGCTGGTCTCAGGGGAAGTGGACTTGATTGATCCGGTACCCCTGCAAGATTTTCAGCGCGTCAAGGAGCGACAGGGCTTGACCGTGTTGCAGTCCGCCGAAGCGCGCATCATTTTTCTGGGCTTCGATCAGCACCGCGATGAACTGGTGGGCAGCAGCGTGAAAGGGAAAAATCCCTTCAAGGATGTGCGGGTGCGCATGGCTTTTTATCAGGCCATCGACATCGACACCATTGCCAACAAAGTCATGCGCGGCCTGGCCCGGCCCACGGGCGGCATGATCAACGACGGTATTCGCGGCTTTTCACCCGACATGGAAAAGCGCTTGCCTTTTGACCTGGATGCGGCTCGCAAGCTGTTGGCCGATGCGGGCTACCCTGCAGGATTCGAAATCACGATGCAATGCCCCAACGATCGCTATGCGAATGACAGTGAAATTTGCCAGGCGGTCGCCGCGAACCTGGCACGCGTCAATGTGAAGGTACGGCTGCAGGCCGAGCCCAAAGCGACTTACTTCCCTCGTGCGCTCAAGCGCGAGCTGTCGTTTTTCATGCTGGGCTGGTCACCGGCCGGCTTCGACGCGCACCACCTGCTGTTCACCGTGCTGGCCTCCCCGGCGGGCGCACAGGGCCAGTGGAACTTCGGTGCCTATAGCAACCCGCAGCTCGATGACCTCACCAACCGCATCCAGGTCGAGACCAACGAGGCGCAGCGCAACCGGCTGATCAAGGAGGCGCTGACCCTGCATGCCAACGATGTCGGCCACATCCCCTTGCACCAGCAGATGGTCACCTGGGGTGCCAAATCCAATGTCGATGCTTACCAGCGTGCAGACGGTTTCATGCTGTTCAAGTGGGTCAAGTTCAAGAAGTGACCCCGTTATGGGCCGCGCACTTTGCAAACCTGCTGCTTGCGGGTTTCTGAGGTTGTGGCTTGGCGCGCTTGACTTGGCTGGATGGCGCCGCACCCATTCAGCCCCGGACCATGCGCATCACCTCGCCCGCGTCCAGGGTGGACGCCCGGGCCTGGATGTCGCCCAAATGTTGTTGTTGCAGAGTTTTGCCGCTGCCCAGCAGGCCTTGGTAAGTTTGGCGCAGCAAGTCGGTGGACATGACGCGACCGCCTGCGTAATAGCGTTTGGCCAAATGGCCGAGCGCGTAGGTGCTGGCGAATGAAAACGCCATACCCGTGGCTTGGCTGCCGAGACCGCCGATCAGCTTGCCCCCGGCCTTGCCCAGCAAACCGCCCAACAGCTTGCGCCCAAACTCTTCGATGTATTGCGAGGTCAGGCCCACACCCGCAGCGGCAATGAACTCTTTGATGTGGCCCTGCTGGGCAAAAGCGTGGGCGAATCGGTGCCGCGCAATGTCGCCTGCCTGTCCCTTTATGGCCGCGATGATGAGTCCTCCCAGGCCGCGCTCAGCACCCTTGTGCGCCGAGTGCGCCAGCGCTTTGTCGAGAGGGGCATCGCCGAGCCTCCGGTGATCACGGTGCATAGCGTGGGCTACCGCTTTGCCGGGGCGCTGAGCACGCCCAGTTTGCGTGGAGGCGCTGCGCATTAGTTGATGTCATAAGACGTCAGATATCGTCATATTTTGTTTGGTGTCATGGCGCACAGGTTTGCTTAGAATGAGGAGACTTTCCTCACTAAATGGCGCCCCGCCGTTGCATGCACATGAACAAGAACTTTCGCTTGATGTGGAGCGAAGCACGCGGCTGCTTTATCGTTACCCATGAAAAAGCCACTGCCAAAGGCAAGGGCGGGCGCAGTGCGCGCTCTACCGTGGCACTCGCCACGCTGTCGGCCGTTCTGGCGCTCGGCACTGACGTGTCCTTCGCGGCGCCCTTGGATATCCCCGATAACGCGAGTTGTACCGAGACCAACCTGGCTGGCTGCACCGGCGGCAACACGAACGCAGCGAGTGTCAGTGGTGGCGCCGGTAGCGTTGGTACGACCGCAGGGGATGGGGTCTCTGGAACCAATGGCACCGCAGGCGCTGTTGGTACCGCTGGCACCTCTAACAGCATTGGCAATAACGGCAGTGCTGGCACCGCTGGCAGCAATGGCAATAACGGCACTGTCGGCGGTACAGGCGGCACCGGCGTTGCAGCCTATGGGAACACTTCCGCAAATGTCACCGGGTTTTACAACACCGGCACGATCACGGGCGGCACCGGTGGTGAAGGGGGTGAAAGTGGAAACGGTGGCATAGGCGGTGATGGTGGTGCCGGCGGTAATGGTGGTGCCGGTGGCCGTAATGGCGGCACTGGCGGCAATGGTGGTGCTGGCGGCCGTGGGGGAAATGCCGGCAATGGCGGCAATGGTGGAATTGGCGGGACTGGCGGGTCGGCAGTCCTTAATTCCGGTACCGGCACACTCTCGCTCATTAATGCGGGCGTCCTTAGGGGTGGCACCGGTGGCGTCCCGGGAGCAGCAATGGGCGCGAACGGCGTCGGTGGCAATGGCTCCACTGGCGGCGTTGGTGGCGTTGGCGGCGTTGGTGACTTTGCCGGCGCTGGTGGCGATGGCGGCGCTGGTGGCAATGGCGGCGCTAGCGGTGCGGGCGGTCCTGGTGCGAGTAACGGCCTTGCTGGCGATGGCGGCAATGGCGGCAATGGCGGCAATGGCGGCAATGGATTTAACCCTGGCGGTTTCGGCGGTGTTGGCGGCAATGCCGGGGGTTTGGGTGCCTCTGCCGGCGCTGACGGCGCTGACGGCAATTGGGTTGGAGGAGATGTTCCCGGGACTGACAATGCCGGCCCTGGCGGCAATGGCGGCGCTGGGGGCGCTGGCGGCACTGGCGGGGCGGCCGGCCTTGCGGGCACAGTGGGCGGCGTTGGCGGTGCGGCAGTGCTCTCCAGCGCCGGCACGCTGAATCTGCGGAACCTTGCGGGCGGCCTGATCGAGGGCGGCGCGGGCGGCACCCAGGGCGCCGGCGGCGCGGGCATCAAGATCACCGGCGGCACGGCTACGATCACCAACCTCGGCACTATCTCTGGCGGCCTGGCGGGTGCAACGCGGGCCAATGCCATCGAATTTTCCGGCGGTGGGCATACCCTGATCCTCGGCGCAGGCTCGACCCTGAACGGCGGGGTCGTTCTCAGCAGCAGCGGCAGCGGCGACGTTCTGCGCGTCAACACCGGCACGGCCACCCTCAATGGCAGCTTGAATCTGCCCGCCAGCGCCACCTTCCGTGTCGATGTGACCGATAACACCACCTACGGCAAGCTGGTGGTGAACGGCACCGCGACATTGCCCAGCAATGCCAAGATCAACGTCAACGCCGCCGACCCGAACTTCAGCTTTACCGCCACCTCGCTGGCCGACGTCATCAGCGCTACCACGCTGGTTTCAGACGGTAGCTTCGCGGTAACGGACAATTCTCTATTGTTCAATTTTTCCGCGGTGAAGGACGGCAATACCGTGGACCTTCGGATTGCCCGGGCCACCACGGTGCTGACCAGCGTGACAAACCAGAGCAATACGCCCGCCACGGGTGCCGCGGCCACGCTGGATGCCATCATCAACAGCGATCCCACTGGGTCGATCGGCAGCTTGTTCGGCCGCCTGACCACCGAGCAGAAAGTCTCTGATGCCACCTCGCAAACCCTCCCCCTGCTCACCGGCGACAGCGCCGTAGCCACCAGAGGAGCCCTCTCGGGCATCAACCGCGTAGTGCAGGCCCGCATCGAGGGCAACAACGGCCTGTCCTCGGGCGACAGCTTTTATGGCGACAAAAACGTCTGGCTCAAACCCTTTGGCTCCGCCGCAAGCCAGGACGATAGCGGTGGCGTCTCCGGCTACAAAGCCCGTGTCTACGGCATCGCGGGTGGCGTCGACGGCACCCTATCCAACACCACCCGGCTGGGCGCAGCCTTTGCCTACGCGAATGCAGCAGTCGACAGCAACTCGGCGAACGCCCCTCAAGCCACCCGGGTCGACGTCTACCAACTCATCGGCTACGGTAGTACCAGCCTGGATGCGAATACCGAACTCAGCTACCAGGGTGGCATCGGCAACAACACCAACAAGGGGCGCCGCGAACTCTCCTCCTTTGGCCTGGCCGCCGACTCCAGCTACAGGAGCCAGAGCCTGCATGCAGGCATAGGCCTGGGACGCATCCACCCCATGAACGAGACCACCAGCTTCACCCCCACCGTGCGGGTGGACTACACCCAGGTCAAAGACGACGGCTATACCGAGGCCGGTGCGGGAGTGTTGAACCTGGTGGTAAACGGGCGTACCAGCGAACAACTCATCTACGCCCTCGACGGCAAGATAACCCACACACTCAGCCCGGCCACCACGCTCAACGTCAACCTGGGCGTGGCGTATGACGCCAAAGCGAAACAGTCCAGCATCACGGCCGCGTATGCGGGCGCCCCGGGCCTGGCGTTTACCACGCGGGGCATGAACGTTGAGGCCACCACCTACCGGTTGGGTGTGGGGTTGGTGAGCAAGAATGCCATGGGGCTGGAGGTGACCGGCCGCTATGACGTGGAGGCCCGCGCGGGCTATACAAACCAGACTCTGTCCGCTAAGGTGCGGTGGGCTTTTTGAGCATGGTCAGCAAAATAGTGCTGCGTATTTGATAGCTGTCGGCGCACTGGATGCAAGGCTTGAGGCCTAAAATGCCCTGATGTTGCGTTTATCCTTGGCGTTGAGCGCCTGCTGCCTGGTAGCCTGCGTTAGCGTGCCTACGCCTTCGGAACGCGGCCAAGCAGCCAGTGCGCTGGCAGGCGCCAAAGGTTGGCAACGTACTGATTTGCCAGCCGGCATGTTTACCTTGACTGCCTATCTTCCCGTGGCAGTCGTTGCGACAGACACGCTCACTATTTACATCGAGGGGGATGGTCTGGCGTGGGTGACCCGCGACATGCCCTCTGCGGACCCGACGCCGCGTGACCCTGTTGGTTTGAAACTGGCGTTGGCACATCCAGGCGGGGTGGCGGTTTACCTAGCACGCCCTTGCCAATACGTTGCTGGCGACGATGTATCTGCATGCCAGCTAAGTTATTGGACTGACAAGCGTTTTGCACCAGAAGTGGTGGCGGCCACCTCGAGCGCAGTGGATGCACTTAAAAGTCGCTATGGTGCACGGCGGATTCAATTGGTGGGTTATTCCGGTGGTGGGGCGGTCGCGGCATTGGTTGCAGCGCACCGGCCGGATGTCACACTGCTGGTGACCGTGGCTGGAAACCTGGACACCCAGGCCTGGACCGAGCACTTTCGTGCAACGCCGCTCCATGGTTCTTTGAATCCGGCAGACTTCTCCGGGCAACTGACCCATCTCAAACAGGTGCATTTGGTGGCGGCGTCCGATACAGTGGTGCCCAAGCTCGTTGCAGATTCTTATTCCTCCCACTTTTCTCCGCAGCGTAGGCCGGAAGTTCGTGTGCTGGAGGGATACGACCACGCTTGTTGCTGGGAAAAAACTGGCCGCAGTTATGGAATGAAATTAAAGATTGAGCGCAGTATTTCAAACATTAAACCTGATAAATCGCAGCTTCCAACTTGGATGATGTGGTCACCAAAGCCGGCGATCTATCTCGACTTACCAATGTCAGGTAAAGGGCTGTCAAATCGCAACATTCATTACCCGCTATGTGCCTAAACCGGGCACACATTTGGCTTTTTAGAGTGATGTTTTTTGCTAAAAGTGTTAGTCCTGACTTAGCTAGTGAAATAGCTGTGAACTTATTCCTTACTAACAGTTAGGGTCATTCAGAAACAACGACGGCTGCCCCATTCCCCGCTCTGACGAAGCCAAAGCGCTGGGCATCAAGATGGGCGCGCCCTGGTTCAAGATCCGCCACTTGGAGGAAGAAGCCGGACTCGTCACCCTCTCGGCCAACTTTGCGCTCTACGGCGACATGAGCGACCGCATGATGAGCCTGACCGAAGGCCTGGGCCACAACCAAGAGGTCTAATCCTTCGACGAAAGCTTTGTCGACCTCAGCGGCATCCGCGGTGGGACGAACTGCAAGAAGCCATCACCGAATTTGCCTGCCGCGCCGCCGAAAAACTGCGCAAATAAAACAGCCACACCGGCCAACTGATGGCCTTCATCCGCACCAGCCCCTTCCGAGAAAAAGACCCCCAATACAGCCGCAGTGCCAGCATCCCCCTGCCCAGCCCCACCAGCGACAGCGCGCACATCACCCAAACGGTCTGCGCCATCCTGAAACACATCTACCGCCCCGGCTAGAAATACGCCAAAGCCGGCGTGATGCTGATGGACCTGCAACCGGCCACCCGCCAACAACTGACGCTGGACTTTGACGACACCATGCCCGAAAACCGCATCCGCCTGATGCAAGCCATGGACCAAATCAACCAGCGTTATGGACGCGGCAGCCTGGTGCTGAGCAGCGCTGGTGGCATTGGGGCAAAACCAGGATGACACAGGAGCGGCTGTCGTCGGCTTACACCACCGATTGGTCCAAATTGCTGATGGTGGGCACGGACGCACAAGCGTGACACACGCTGGCGCTGGAACGTTGTGCGCTGATGGGGGTGGTCAGGTTTTGGCTTGGCGCGATGACCCGTGCTGCCACAGGCTCACTGCACGCGCAAAGTCCTTGAAGTCGTCCAGATGGCCCGCGATCATGGCGTGAACCACTTGCCAATTGATGGTGCTGTAGTTGTGCACCGCGATGTTGCGGAAACCAACGGACTTTTTGAGTTGAATCGCCAGATCGCTGCTGATGACACCCATGCCATGGAGTTGTTCAAAGGTTTCGGCCATGGTGGCTGGGCCGAGTTGGTTGTAACTGGCTGCGATGTGAGCGCCAATGTCCACTGCCATCTGAACGGCCCGGGTCAGGTTGAGTGAGACGATGTCTTGCAGGTCGAAGTCATTGGCCAGTTGTTCTGCATCAAAAGGCTGTTTGGACTCAATGCGCATCAGGCAACGGCGCAATGATTCGAGTTTTTGGTCGATCACTTGTGCATCCATGCCTGCCTTCTTTCTTGCAGTATGCGGGCCTGGTAGGGCATGAAGTCGGCGGCGTCCATGACGTGGCGTGTCATGTATTGCGCGTGCAGCACATCGCTGCCCAGGATGCGCACGCCGTGTTGCATGATTTGGCCCAGCAAAGGTTCGCCCACGGTGCGCAGGTCGATCAGGTCAACGGGACGGCCCGTGGCCAGCGCCAGTGCTTCGATCAGAGCGATGTGTTGTTGCACGCTCATGGCTTGGTCAAAGGCCAAGGCCATGTCGAGATCGCTGTCGGGTTTGGCCTGCCCTTTGGCGCAGGACCCGAAAACAATGGCCAAGCGCAAGCCGACGACTGCGCTCAGGGCTTGCCTGATTTGCGGCAACTGCGTAATGGCTGAAATGGCTGAGATGTCCGCAGTGCTGCCGACCCCTTGGCCGGGCGGCTTTGGGGCAGTGACTTCAATCGGTGCGGTTGGGGTTGGCATTGCATCATTTTGTCATACGGACTGGGGGCGGTGCCGCGTGTTAGGGCACCTGTCGGTAGCCGTTATGCGCAGGGCGTGCAACCGTCAAGGCGGGCTGAGACACTGCACCGCCATCTCGGTCAGCAGGGCCAGTGTGGCTTGCTGGGTGAGGGTGCTGGGGCGTTGCGCGCTGATGGCGGTGGTCAGCTGGATGTGCAGCGCCGGTTGCTTCAAGGGCCGCACCGAAAACGCCGATGGGCGCACCGAGCGCATGACGGCGTTGCGCGGCAAGATGGCGTAGCCCGCGCCGTCGGCCACCAGGTCCAGGATGGCGCTCACGCCGTCGATCTCCAGCGCAATCAGGGGGCGGCAGCCGATGGCGGCCATTTCAGACTCCACGTGCATGCGGATCGCGTTGGGGCGCGTGGGAATCACCAAGGGCAGGGCGGCGACTTCTTGCAGGCTGATGGCGGGCGGGGGCGGGTCCTCTTGCAGGCCCGGCGGGCGCGGCTGCACCAGCAGCAGCTCTTCTTTCGCAAGCGCCGTGTGCTGGATGCCAGCCACTTGACTGGGGTTGTAGAGCACGGCGATGTCCAGCCGACCGTTTTGCAGGTTTTCCTGCATCGCGCTCGACAGGCCCTCGCTGATGGACAGTTGGGCATCGGGCATTTTGGCGCGAAAAGCCCGGGTCAACGGCACCGTCAGCACCCGTGCCACGCTGGGCGGAAGCCCCAAAGCCACGCGTCCCGTCAGGCCCGTGCGCACCCGGCCCAGTTCTTCGCGGGCGCGCTCCACCTGGTGCAAGATGCCCCGGCCATGCTCCAGCAGCAGCAGCCCGGCCTGGGTGGGGGTGGCGCCGCGCCCGTTGCGCACCAGCAGGTTTTGCCGCAGCTCGACTTCGAGCAGGCGTACCTGGCGGCTGAGCGCGGGTTGGGCGATGTTCAGGGCTTGGGCCGCTCGCGTAAAGCTGCCCAGTTCGGCCACGCGCACAAAGTATTCGAGCTGTTTGAGGTCCATGAACGGCCTTTCTCTGGGTTTGATTTTGTCATACCCAGGGCTTGGCTATGCGAATTTGTTCTAGCTGGTAGATGGTGATGGGCCTTTGTGGGGGCAGGGTGTGCCTGCACAATCTAGGCTTCAAATTTGAAGCATGTCTTTTGTAGGTCGGAGGCTTTAGCCCCGACACAGTGCACCGGTGAAGCCTGTCGGGGCTAAAGCCTCCGACCTACAAATTGCACCATGGCATGCAAAGTCCGGCCGGCAGTCATCGACCGACGCGACACCATCAACGCAGGGAACCGCCATGAGCCAAACGAAACCTTTGATCATCGACGTGCACGGCCACTACACCACCGCCCCCAAGGCGCTGGAAGAGTGGCGCAACAAGCAAATTGCAGGCATCAAGGACCCGGCGTCCATGCCCAAAGTCTCCGAATTGAAGATCAGCGACGACGAGTTGCGCGAAACGATTGAGACCAACCAGTTGGCCAAGATGAAAGAGCGCGGCTCGGACATCACCATCTTTAGCCCGCGAGCCAGCTTCATGGCCCATCACATCGGCGATTTCAACGTCTCGTCGACTTGGGCTGCGATCTGCAACGAGTTGTGCTTCCGAGTGGCGCAGCTGTTCCCCGACCACTTTGTGCCAGCGGCCATGTTGCCCCAGTCGCCGGGTGTGGACCCGGCCACTTGCATCCCCGAACTGGTCAAGTGCGTGGAGCAATACGGCAACGTCGGCATCAACCTCAACCCCGATCCCTCGGGTGGCCACTGGACTTCGCCACCGCTGTCCGACAAGGCCTGGTACCCGATTTACGAAAAGATGGTCGAGTACGACATCCCCGCCATGATCCATGTGAGTACCAGCTGCAACAGCTGCTTTCACACCACCGGCGCACACTACCTGAACGCCGACACCACGGCCTTCATGCAGTGCCTGACTTCAGACCTGTTCAAAGATTTCCCAACATTGAAGTTTTTGATCCCGCACGGCGGCGGCGCGGTGCCTTACCACTGGGGCCGTTTCCGTGGCTTGGCGCAAGAACTCAAAAAACCGCTGTTGACCGAGCACCTGCTGAACAACATCTTTTTTGACACCTGCGTGTACCACCAGCCTGGCATTGACCTGCTGACCAAGGTGATCCCGGTCAAGAACATCTTGTTTGCGTCTGAGATGATCGGCGCGGTGCGCGGCATCGACCCCGAAACCGGCCACTACTTTGACGACACCAAGCGCTACGTGCAAGCCACGGCCAACCTGAACGACGAAGAGCGTTATAAGGTGTTTGAAGGCAATGCGCGCCGAGTGTTCAAGCGGCTGGACGACCAGCTGAAGGCCAAAGGCATCTAAGGACTTTGCGTGACAGATCTTTAGCTCTCTTACCAACTGATTAACAAAGGAAAGAACATGTACGAACTCGGCGTTGTTTACCGCAACATCACCCGCGCTGACCGCGCCAGCACCGATGCTTTGGCCACCCTCGGCTCGGCCACCGTGCACGAAGCCATGGGCCGTGTGGGCCTCATGAAGCCCTACATGCGCCCCATCTATGCGGGCGCACAGGTGTCCGGCACGGCTGTCACGGTCCTGCTGCACCCCGGCGACAACTGGATGATGCATGTGGCTGCCGAGCAAATTCAGCCTGGCGACATCGTGGTCGCGGCCATCACCGCCGAATGCACCGATGGCTACTTTGGCGACCTGCTGGCCACCTCCTTCATGGCCCGTGGCGCACGGGCTCTCATCATCGACGCCGGTGTGCGTGACGTGAAAGAGCTGACACGGATGGGCTTTCCCGTCTGGAGCAAAGCCATCAGCAGCAAAGGCACCATCAAGGCGACCATCGGTTCGGTGAACATCCCCGTGGTGTGCGCGGGCATGATCGTTCACCCCGGCGACGCGATCGTGGCCGATGACGATGGCGTGGTGTGTGTCCCCCAAGCCTTGGTGGCCAAGACACTGGAAGCGTCGCAAGCGCGTGAAGCCAATGAGGGTGCCAAGCGTGAAAAATTGGCCCAAGGCGTGTTGGGCTTGGACATGTACAAGATGCGCGAGCCACTGGCGGCTGCGGGTTTGAAGTACATCGATTGATTTTCTTTGTAGGTCGGCGGCTTCAGCCCCGACAAGGACCTTGGGTGCGCTGCGTCGGACCTGAAGGCACCGACCTACAAAGGACCGATTCCATGTAGGTCGGCGGCTTCAGCCCCGACGTGGCCTTGAGATGAGGCTGAAGATGTCGGACCTGAAGGCACCGACCTACAAAAGACATTTGAAAGGCATTCGACATGAGCAAACCGACCACTGGTGACTTCACCAAAACCCCGGGCTGGATGGACTGGTACACCGGCCCAAGCAAGCCGCGCTTCCAACTGCCCGCAGGCGCGGTGGATGCGCATTGCCACGTGTTTGGGCCCGGCGCCGAATTTCCCTATGCGCCCGAGCGCAAGTACACGCCATGCGATGCCAGCAAGCACCAGCTGTATGCGCTGCGTGACCACTTGGGCTTTGCGCGCAATGTGGTGGTGCAGGCCACCTGTCATGGTGCGGACAACCGCGCCATGGTGGACGCTTTGGTCAGCTCGGGCGGCAAAGCGCGTGGCGTGGCCACCGTCAAGCGCAGCGTGACCGACCAAGAAATCCAGGCCATGCACGACGCCGGTGTGCGCGGCGTGCGCTTCAACTTCGTCAAGCGCCTGGTGGACTTCACTCCCAAGGACGAGCTGATGGAGATCGCCAGCCGCATCCAGAAATGGGGTTGGCATGTGGTCATTTACTTTGAAGCCGTGGACCTGCCTGAGCTGTGGGATTTCTTCACCGCACTGCCCACCACCGTGGTGGTGGACCACATGGGCCGCCCCGATGTGTCGCTGCCTGTGGATGGACCGCAGTTTGCGTTGTTCGAGAAATTCATGCGCGAGCATACCAATGTCTGGAGCAAGGTGTCTTGCCCCGAGCGGTTGTCGGTGACTGGCCCCAAGGCTTTGAATGGCGAAAAAGATTTGGAACGGGGCGCGTACCAAGACGTGATCCCCTTTGCCCAGCGCATCGTGCAAGCGTTTCCCGATCGCGTGTTGTGGGGCACTGACTGGCCGCACCCCAACCTGAAAGACCACATGCCCGACGACGGCCTGTTGGTCGACTTCATCCCGCACATCGCACCGACCGCCGAGTTGCAACGTCAATTGTTGGTGGACAACCCGATGCGCTTGTATTGGCCGGAAGAGATGGCTTGACGTCCACATGGATGGCCACGCTTCGCTCGCCATGACGAAAATTGGGACATCCATCTCTATGAAGGGATCATTGTGCGCCGTCATCGCGAGGAGCGAAGCGACGTGGCGATCCTGCTTTGAACCACCATTGAAACCCCAAGGAACCTGATGGCTCTAGACAAACCCTACACAGACGTGCCCGGCACCATCATTTTTGATGCCGAGCAATCGCGCAAAGGCTATTGGCTCAACCAATTCTGCATGTCACTCATGAAAGCCGAGAACCGTGAAAAGTTCAAGGCCGACGAGCGGGCCTATCTGGACGAGTGGCCAATGACCGAAGAGCAAAAGCAGGCCGTGTTGGCGCGCGACCTGAACTGGTGCATGCGCACCGGCGGCAACATTTACTTCCTCGCTAAGATCGGCGCGACCGATGGCAAGAGCTTCCAGCAAATGGCGGGCTCGATGACCGGGATGACCGAAGGGGAATACCGCAACATGATGATCGCAGGCGGCCGCAGCGTGGAAGGCAACCGCTACATCGGCGAAAACGGCAGCGCCCAGGCGCACAACCAGCCCCAAGGCGCAGCCGGGAAAAAACTTTAATTGGGGTCAGATCCCGATTATTTAGAGAGAACAAATATGGCCAAAATCACCGCATCCGTCTACACCTCGCATGTGCCCGCCATCGGTGCAGCCATGGACCTGGGCAAGACGCAAGAAGACTATTGGAAGCCCGTGTTCGCGGGCTATGAATTCTCCAAGCAGTGGATGAAGGACAACCCACCCGACGTGATCATCTTGGTGTTCAACGACCATGCTACGGCCTTCAGCTCCGACCTGATTCCAACCTTCGCCATTGGCACCGCTGCCGCATACCAGCCCGCTGACGAAGGCTGGGGGCCACGCCCGGTTCCCTTAGTCAAAGGCCATCCAGAACTCGCCAGTCACATCGCTCAGTCGGTCATTCAGCAAGACTTTGACCTGACCATCGTCAACAAGATGGACGTGGACCACGGCCTGACGGTGCCCCTGTCGCTGGTGTGCGGCGAAAAAGACCCGGTCAATGACGCCTGGCCATGCCCGGTGATCCCGTTCGCCGTGAACGTGGTGCAGTACCCCGTGCCCAGCGGCCAGCGCTGCTTCAATTTGGGGCAAGCCATCCGCAAGGCGGTTGAAAGCTATGACGAAGACCTCAACGTGCACATCTGGGGCACAGGCGGCATGAGCCATCAGCTGCAGGGTGCCCGTGCAGGCCTGATCAACAGCGCGTGGGACAACGCCTGGTTGGACCAACTCATCAACGACCCGGCGGCCTGCGCGGCCACGCCACACATCAACTACGTGCGCGAAGCGGGCAGCGAAGGCATTGAGCTGGTCATGTGGTTGATCGCGCGTGGTGCGATGAGCGACGTCGAGGACGGCAAAGTCACAGGCCCAGCGCCTCAGCTGCGTCACCGCTTCTACCATGTGCCTGCCAGCAACACGGCGGTGGGGCACGTTATCCTCGAAAACATCTGAACCTCGTAGGAGCGGTCTCTGACCGCGATCCCTGCCCTATCGCGAGCCCATCGCGGTCAGAGACCGCTCCTACAGAAACCCTATAAGGATCAACCCATGCGCAAAACCATCAAAGTCGCCCTCGCTGGCGCAGGTGCCTTCGGCATCAAACACCTGGACGGCATCCAAAACATCGACGGCGTGGAAGTGGTGTCACTGATCGGCCGCGAGTTCACCAAAACCAAAGAGGTGGCGGACAAATACGGCATTGGCCACGTCACCACCGACTTGAACGAGTCACTGGCTTTGAAAGAAGTCGATGCCGTTATCCTGTGCACCCCCACTCAAATGCACGCCAGCCAGACCCTGGCTTGTCTGAAGGCGGGCAAGCATGTGCAGGTCGAGATTCCGCTGTGCGATGTGTACAAAGAAGGCCAGGAAGTGCTGCGGGTCCAAAAGGAAACTGGCTTGGTGGCCATGGTGGGCCACACCCGCCGCTTCAACCCCAGCCACCAGTGGGTCAACCAAAAAATCAAGGCCGGTGAGTTCAACATCCAGCAGATGGATGTGCAGACCTATTTCTTCCGCCGCACCAACATGAACGCGCTCGGCCAAGCCCGCAGCTGGACCGACCACCTGCTGTGGCACCACGCGGCCCACACGGTGGACCTGTTCGCCTACCAGTGCGGCAGCCCCATTGTCAAAGCCAACGCCGTTCAGGGTCCGATTCACCTGGCTTTGGGCATCGCCATGGACATGAGCATCCAGCTCCAGGCGGCCAACGGCGCTATTTGCACTTTGAGTCTGTCGTTCAACAACGACGGCCCTCTGGGCACTTACTTTCGCTACATCGGCGACACCGGCACCTACCTGGCCCGCTACGACGACCTGTTCACCGGTAAGGAAGAAAAGATCGATGTATCCCAAGTGGCGGTGTCGATGAACGGCATTGAGCTGCAAGACCGCGAGTTTTTTGCGGCCATCCACGAAGGCCGTGAGCCCAATTCGAGCATCGCACAGGTCTTGCCTTGTTACCAGATCTTGCACGATCTGGAGCAGCAACTGGCTTGAGCTTGACCCTGTTGACGCCATCTCAAGAACGCAGGCACCTGCAATTGCTGGGCTTGGCTGGCTTTGCCAGCATGGCGTCCATGCGCATTGGTGATCCGATGTTGGTGGTGCTGGGTGAGGAATTTCAGGTCAGCACCGGCGAGGCATCGGGCGTGGTCTCGGTGTTCGCCGTGGTCTATGGTTTGATGCAATTGTTCTATGGCCCCTTGGGCGAGCGTTTTGGCAAGCTGCGTGTGGTCTCGTTGGCGGTGGCCGCTTGTGCGCTGTTCAGCACCATCACAGCGCTGTCGGTCAACTTGCCCATGCTCTTGGTCATGCGCGGCTTGATGGGCGCGGCGGCAGCGGGCATCATCCCGCTGTCCATGGCTTGGGTGGGCGACCAGGTGCCGTATGAACGCAGGCAGGAAACCCTGGCCAAACTGATGAGCGCCACCGTCATCGGCATGATGAGCGGCTTGTGGTTTGGAGGCTTTGCCGCCGACACCTTGGGCTGGCGCTCGGCCTTTGTTTTGTTGGCGGCGATGTTCGCATGGCCTGCATTGCTGTTGTGGCGTGAGCGACAAAAGTCATCCGCACCCGCATCGAGTCAGGCTCCCAGTATCGTCGACTCGTTTCGCTTGACGGGTCAGTTGTTGGTCATGCCCCGGGTACGCTGGGTGATGGGCGTGACGGCCACCGAAGGTGCCTTGGTCATCGGCGCCCTGGCCTTCATGCCCACGCATTTGCACCAGCAGTATGGTTTGAGTGTGGTGGCCGCCGGCTCGGTGATGATGCTCTATGGCGTGGGCGGTTTGCTCTACAGCCAGATGGCGCGGCGCTGGCTGGCCTGGCTGGGCGAGCGCGGTCTGGTGCGCACAGGGGCGGCATTGGTCGCGGTCGGTTTGCTGGTCTTGGCCTGGGGCAGTGGTGTCTGGGTGGGCATGCTGGCTTGTTTGATGACGGGTTTGGGCTTTTACATGCTGCACAACACCTTGCAGGTACAAGCCACCCAAATGGCCCCGGCCGCACGCGGCACCGCGGTGACTTTGTTTGCCTGCTCGCTGTTTTTTGGCCAGTCCATCGGGGTGCTGCTCATGGCCCAAAGTGTGGACATAGGCTGGTTGGCCAATGCCTTCACGGGCGTTGCGGTGGGGGTGGGGGTGCTGGGGGCGGTGATTTACCGGCTGGTGGGGCGACACTGAAAGTGCTGTAGGTTTTTCATCGCCGCAATTTGGGGCAGACTGCAGCAATTTGCCTATTTTTTGAATTAAATAATCGCGAATTGCCGGTGGTGCCGTGTCCCAAGGTGTCGGATCTGCCCGGAATGATCAATGCTTTGGCATGTTTGATGCGAGGCAAATCTCAAGACGACGACCACATGCCTTTTGCGGCGATAAGATCGACGGATTGTTGTTCGAGATGACCCCATGACAGACCGCTACGCCGTGATCGGCAACCCCATTGCGCAAAGCAAATCGCCCTTGATCCACAGCGCTTTTGCGCAGGTCACAGGGCAAGACATCGACTACGGCAAGTTGCTGGGCCCCTTGGGCGAGTTTGTGGCGGTGGTGGACGCGTTTCGCGCCAGTGGCGGGCGGGGCCTGAACGTGACCGCGCCGTTCAAGCTTGACGCTTTTGCCTACGCCACCGACCTGGCCCTCAGCGCGCAAATGGCCGGTGCCGTGAATGCCATGAAGTTCGAGGGCGACAAGGTGTATGCCGAAAACTTTGACGGGGTGGGGCTTGTGCGCGATGTGGTGCACAACCTGGGCTGCCCGCTGCAAGGGCGGCGTGTGTTGATTTTGGGCGCGGGGGGTGCCACGCGTGGGGCCTTGCTGCCGTTGTTGGCCGAGCAGCCTGCCGAGTTGGTGATCGTCAACCGCACTGTGGCGAAGGCGCATGAGTTGGTGGCCTTGGCAAACCAGCACCAGACAGGTGAAGTGCCAGTGCTCGGCTTGGGTTACGTCGCCTTGCAAGGGCAGGCTTTTGATGTGGTACTGAATGCCACATCCTCCAGCCTCACGGCCGAGCTGCCGCCATTGCCCGCCAGCGTGTTTACACCCGGCTGCCTGGCTTACGACCTGACCTATGGCAAAGGTCTCACACCATTTTTGAAGCTGGCCCAACAAGTAGGGGTGACACAAGTGGCCGATGGCGTGGGCATGCTGGCCGAACAAGCGGCCGAGGCCTTTGCGTGGTGGCGCGGCGTGCGGCCTGATACCGCTGCGGTGATTGCGCAGCTGACGTTGCCCTTGGTGTGAAGCTGCCCCACATCCACACACCCCGCTGCACCGGTTGCGGCTGGTGCGTGGCGGCTTGTCCACCGGGGGTGCTGAGTTTGCAGGTGGTGGCTTGGCGCAAGCATGCGGTGCTGCACGATGAGCAGGGCTGCACCGGGTGCAGCCAATGCGAGCGGCGCTGCCCGTTTGGGGTGATCACGATGGTAAAAACAGAAAAGCCTGACAGACGTCAGGCTTGATCCGGGGCGATTTGAACTTCATGCTTTGAAGTGTGCGCTGTCCATCACCTTCAGATCTGGGGCTACCCTAGGCGCAAAGTCCATCTGGTCGAGCACATCGCGCTGCAAGTCGATGCCGGGGGCGACTTCGAACAGTTCGATCCCTTGGGGTGTGAGGCGAAAGCTGGCACGTTCGGTCAGGTAAAGCACCTCTTGTTTTCGCACCAAGCCTTGGGGACCTGAAAAAGTGATTTGATCCACTTTTTTGACCAGCTTTTTCACAGCCCCTTGTGTGGCCACGCGTATCTGGCCATCGCCGGTCTCTAACTTCACGCCCTTGGCAGCGAGCGTGCCGCAGAACACCACTTTCTTGGCGTTCTGCGCGATGTCGATGAAGCCGCCGGGGCCGACAGTGACGCCGCCCAAGCGTGACACGTTGACGGAGCCTTTTTCGTCGAACTCGCCAAAGCCCAAAAAGGCGATGTCCAGACCGCCGCCGCCGTAAAAGTCGAACTGCGTGGCCGCGTCCAGCATGGCGGTGGCGTTGCGGGCATAGCCAAACAGCACGCCGTCCATGAGCGTACCACCGTAGGTGCCGTGCTCGATGGTTTGGTAGATGCGGTGCTGTTCGTTGCGCGTCGCGATCAGTTTGGCCAACGCGTCGGGCACGCCCACACCGTAGTTGATGACCGGGCGGGCTTTGTCGGTGTTGAAGAGTTCCTGGTGCGCACGGCGTGCCACGGCTTGACGCTCGCTGAAAGCCTCTTGCGAGGCGGTCACTTCACGGGCGTGGTCCCGGGCTTCGCTGGTCGAGCGTTCAGCGCCGGTCAGCTCGCCACTGAAGGCCGCATCGAACGGGATGTCGTAGCTGGTGGACTGCTGCGGATCGACCACGATGGCGTCCACCCAGGCCGAGGGGATGCGCACTTCGCGGGCTTTGAGGGCGCCCTTGGGCAGGCGCTCCTTGACCTGTACGATGACTTTGCCGCCGCTGTTGCGCGCTGCCAAGGCCAGCGATTGGGCATCCAGGTTGGCCGCTTCGTGCTCGAAGCTGATGTTGCCGTCTTCGTCGGCGCTGCTGGCGCGCACGATGGCCACATGGATGGGGAAGGGCTTGTAGCGGAGGTATTCGCGGTCATCAATGGTGATGACTTCGGCCAAGTCGTCTTGGGCGGCATCGTTCATGCGGCCCCCGCCGTGGCGCGGGTCGCATACGGTGCCCAGGCCCACATGGCTGATGAGGCCGGGACGGCCTGCGCCGATCTCGCGCATGAGTTGGCTGCTCACGCCGCCGGGCAGGATATAGGCTTCGATCTTGTTGGCCAGGGCCAGTTGTTGCATGGCCGGTGACCAGACCCAGTGGCCACCGATGACGCGCTTGACCAGGCCTTCGTGCGCGAAGCAGCTCATGCCTTTGGTTTTCTTGTCGCCAATGCCTAGGGCATGGATGACGGTGAGGTTTCGAGGCTGTTGCGTGCTCAAAAAACGTTCTTGCACCGCTTCAAACAGGTGGGTTGCTTCCATCAGACCGCCACCACCGCCCATGAGGCCCACGGTGTCGCCGTCTTGGATCAGTTGAGCCGCTTGGGTGGCGGTCATGAATTTGGTTTGCATTTTTTGAGTCTCGTCTTATTTCTGAGTTGGCAGTTTTTGGTGTGCTGCGTGGGTCTGTTCTGGCGTTGGTCGGGTTTGGTGTTGTGGTCGCCGGGTTTTGTCATGCCGGACTTGATCCGGCATCCAGGTTTGCAGTCATGTACCCCGGATCAAGTCCGGGGTGACAGTCTTTCAAGTCCGGGGTGACAATCTTTCAAGTCTATGCAGACCTGCCGTGTGAGTGGGATGGGCGGCCGACGATTTCTGGTACCCCAGTATGAGGAGGCCGCCCATCCCATTCACTCGGCCCCCGCCATGCAGACACAGCGGGCACACCCTCATCAGCGGTTCACATCAAACAGCACAGCACCCTTCTTGAGCGCGCTCTTGGCGATCACGCCCCGGTGGATCTCGCTGGTGCCGTCGTAGATGCGGTAAATGCGGGCATCGCGGTAATAGCGCTCGATGGTCAGCTCCTTGCAAAAGCCCATGCCGCCAAACACCTGCACTGCACGGTCCACCACGCGACCCAGGGTCTCAGCCGCGTGCACTTTGACCATGGCAATCTGCTCGCGTGCGTCAGCCCCACAGTCCAGCATCCAGGCGGCGTGGTACACCATCCAGCGGGCCGCGTTGATCTCGATCACGCTGTCGGCGATCATCTGTTGCACCATCTGGAAGTCACCGATCTTGGTGCCGAACTGCTTGCGCTCATTGGCCCAGTTCAGCATCAGCTCGCACACATGCGTGGCTTTGCCCACGGCGCGGGCACCCACCTGGGCCAGGCGCACCACATTGAGTGCGCCCATGGCCAATTTGAAGCCCTGACCCGCCTCGCCCAGCAAGGCAGCGTCTTCGACTTGCACGTTGTCAAAAAACAGCTCCAAGTGTGGCGTGCCGCGCAGACCCATCATCTTCTGGTCCTTGCCCACGGTGAAACCGGCCAGGCCCTTGTCCACCATGAACATCGAAATTTCTTTTTCGCCTGTTTTGGCCGATACCAAAAAGAAATCGCTCCACTCGCCATCGCTGATGAAGTGCTTGGTGCCGTTCAGTACCCATCCTTGGTCATTTTTCTTGGCGTTGGTTTTGATGCCTGCCGCGTCCGAGCCTGCACCCGATTCGGTGATGGTGATGGCGCAGGTGCGCTTGCCGGCCACGGCGGGTTTGAGCCAGCGCTCAATTTGCTCGCCCTTGCAGTGCAGCAGAGGCTCATACACATTGCCAAAAGCGCGGCGGATCAGGATGTCGGTGGTGTGGCCGAACTGCTCTTCGCACAGGATGCGGTCCATATTGGACAGACCACCACCGCCCATCTCAGCGGGCATGTTCATGCCGTAAAGGCCGAGCGTTTTGGCTTTGTCGTGGATGGCCTGGGCTTTGGTCTTGTCCAGAAAACCTGTTTCCTCGACCTCGTTTTCGAGGGGCTGAAGTTCTTCGGCGATGAAGCGGCGCACCGTTTCGATCATCATTTTCTGTTCTTCATTGAGGGAAAAATCCATGTGATGTCCTGTGTTTGAAATTTATTCGGTGAAGGGGCGGCTCTTGGCCAGGCATTCGGCGGCCCAGTCTTGCTCCGAGGTGAGGGCTTCACGGCCCAGGTTCACCACTTCGACGCTGATCGGCAAGTCCGAGGGCAGGGCGGCAAACAGGCCTTGCAAGTCAATCGTGCCGTCGCCAGGCAAGAGGCGTTCGCAACGGGCGGTGTGGATCATTTGTTCGGTCGTGAACTGAAGTCCCGCTTGGGCATCGCATATTTGAGCGTAGTGCAGCAGTTCTCGCGGGATGGCACGGATGTCGTCGAGCGTGGTGGTGGACCGGCCAAAGTGCAGGGCATCGACCAGGATGCCCGCGTTGGCAGGCATGCCTGCGTTTTGCATGATGCGCAGCGCCGTCTTGGCGTCTTTCACCGCTGTCCACGGCATGAACTCCAAATCGGCCGTCATGCCAAAAGGCTTCATCACCTCGCACAGTCGGGCGTAGTTCTCCGTCAGGCGGGCTTCGTGTGCATCGTCACCCGCCACCAGAATGGCCTTGGCTTGCAAGGCTGCGCCTGCGGCATACAAGGCGTCCCAGGTGTGCGGGTCAAAGTTGTCGCCGATGCGGATGATTTCAAGATCGAACACGCCCACGCCGGTGTCGCGTTGTGCGGCCAGGGTTTCGCGCAGGGCCTCTGGCTGGTTCAGCAGGTGTTGCTGTTGTGCGCCGGGGGCGTTGGGCCACAGGCGCAGGCCCACAAAGTGGTAGCCGGTCTGCGCCGCGACGCGGATGGCCTCGGCGGGCGAGCAGCGGTGCGAGCCGAGGTAGGCGAGGGAGTAGATGCGTGACATGGGGGTTTATTTCAAAGGTGAGACAGCCGTGGGCATGGCGATGGTCGAGACCATGTTCGTGGTCAGCTGCGCCGGGCCGCCTTTGGGTGGCCAGATGCCCTGGGCCACCGCTTCGCCACGGATCTGGCTGCGGGCGTTCAGGCTGTCGTAGGCCCAGATGTTGGTGAAACGCAGCGGGCCGTCGAGTGCCACCATCGCGATCACGCATGGCGAGAGCTTGTCGCGTGCGGGCACGTACTGTTCCCACAGGTCGATGGTGGGTTGCACGCCGCCTGTCTTGATGCCGTAAGTGCGGATTTCATAGACCGGGCCAGTGATGCCGGATTCGGCGCTGGGGCGCACGGGCTTCATCCAGGGAAAGCCTTTGTAGCTGTGCTGCTCCAGCGTTTGATAAATCTCGCCACATCCGAAGGGGTTGGTGCTTTGCTGGGTGCGATCGCGCTCGGCCTGCAAGGCGTCGAGCGTGGCAAAGCCGCGCAACACGATCATCTGGTTGAGCACGCCAATGTCGGTGAACCAGCAGCCCAGCAATTCGCCTTGCGCTTCGGGGGCTGTGGCAAAGGCCTGCACATTCGTGGCGGCTTGGCCAGCGGTACCAAAGGGCAGGGTCATGGTGGCGAGTTCGTAGAACATGGTGTGGGCTTTCGAGGTGTCGGTTGACGTTGTTGTGATCGGGTATTCGCAGGTGGCGGCTGGGTCGCAGCCAGCCGCGTGGTGCGCGGCAATGAAGCCAAAAGTCATGGCCGGGCCGAGTGTGATGCCGCCGGCCGGGTAGTGGCCGCCCATCATGCTGTTCAGGTCATTTCCCCCGGCATACAGACCTGCAATGGCCTGGCCTTGGGCGTTGGTGACTTGCGCGTGGTCGTTCACGCGCAAACCGGCAAAAGTGCCCAAGCTGCCCATGACGACTTTGACGGCATAAAAAGGGCCACGCTCGATGGGGCCCATGCAGGGGTTGCGCAGGCCGTGTCGTGTGGCGTTGATCGCATCACCCTGGATGCGGTTGTAGGGCGTTGCGCCTTTGCCAAAGTCACGGTCTTTGCCGTCCTGGGCCTGGGCGTTGTAGCGCTGCACGGTGGCTTTAAAGGCCTGAGCGTCGATGCCACAGGCCTGGGCCAGTTCAGCCAGAGACTGACCGCGAACCAGGTAACCATTGTTCAGCCAGGGGCCGAGCGGCATGGGGGCCGGTTTGACCGCGCCCAGGCCGTAGAAGCGGATGAAGTCGTGGTCGCAGACCAACCAGGCCACGGGTGGCTGACCAGTGGGTGTCGCGGCCAGCAGGTCCTGCATGAAGTCGTGGTACGAGTCGGCCTCGTTGGCAAAGCGCTGGCCTTGCGCCGTGACGGCAATCAGCCCGGGCTTGGCGCGCTCGATCAGGTGCGGAAAGTGCGCCACGCTGCCATCGGTACGGGGTACCAGTGATACCGGGGCCAGCGCAGCGGCTTGCACCAGATCGCCCGCCACCACACCGCCTGCGGATTCGCCGAGGCGCAGGCCGTCGCCCGTGTTGCCCCGGTTGCCTGCAGACCAGTGCTCATGGCCTGTGGGCGCGTGGGGCAGCAGTTGCTGCTTGCGGGCCGGGTCGTGCGGAAAGCCGCCTGTGGCCAGCACCACGCCGCAGCGGGCTTGGATGTTGACTTCTCCCTGAGGCATTTGAACCACGGCGCCCGTGACACGCGCTCCGTCTTGCAGCAAACGCACGGCTGGGCTGTTCACCCGGAGGTCCACCCCAAGGTCCAGTGCTGACTTGGCCAGTCCGCCAATCAAGGCATTGCCATTGACCAGTCGCGTGCCACGGCCGTGCACCAACAGGTCACGTCCGTGGCGCAGCAGCAGTTTGGTGACGTACCAGAACGAAGCTGGCTTGTGCAGCGCATTCAAAAAGTGGCGCAGCTCCGCACCCGAGGCGATGCCCATGCCCCACAGCGTGGTCTCGTGCAAAGGTGATTTGAGGTCGTGCAGGCGCTCGCCAAGTTGGCGAGCGTTAAACGGTGCGGCGCAGATCGAGCGGCCACCGGTGGCCGCATCGATGGTGTGGCCATGAAAGTCGGGGATGGTATTGCCGTCGATGAACTGCAGCGCAGTGTGGCGGCGGAAAAACTCGATCATGCGCGGAGCGTTGTTCAGGAAGGCGAGGGCCCGGGACTCGTCGAACTTGTCGCCCAGCTCACGGCGCAGGTACGACAGTGGTTTTTCAATGCGCTCCAGCAGACCCGCTTCGACGGCCAGGGGGTTTCGTGGCACCCACATCCAGCCGCCCGACCAGGCGGTGGTGCCGCCGTATTGCGGGTCTTTCTCGACCACGATGACTTTGAGGCCCAAGTGGGCCGCGGTCACGGCCGCAGACAGGGCGCCGGCCCCAGAGCCGATCACCAGCAAGTCGCAGGTGTTGTCAGGAGTGAAGCTCGAAGTCATTGGCGATCCGCTCGGCTCAGAGCGCGTAAATCGGCTTGCGCCCATCGGTGGGTGCTGCGTTGCCGACCTCAGCGGTCAGGCTGAAAAAGGGCGATGCACCGCTGGACGCGGCCAACTGTTGCGCGATGCTGATCAGCTCGGGCGCGAGGGCTTGCATTTTTTCGGGCGTGAAGCGCACCGTGGGGCCTGCAATCGTCAGCACGCCAAATGCGGGCTGACCGGCAAAGCGCACTGGCGTTGACATGGCCGACAAGCCAATGCTGTAGGTGTCGGTCGTCATGCTGTAGCCTCGCGCGCGGGTTTGGGTCACGGCGTCCATCACGGCTTGCAAGCTGGTCGGGGCAGCGGGGCCGAATTGTTCAGGTGAGCCCAAGCCTTGTTTGGCCACCAGCGCCAGGGCCGCGTCATCACTCAGCGTGGAGAGCAAGGCCCAACCTGACGACGAGCAGGACAGGCGGGCATCGCTGCCCATGTCGGGGTCGTAGCGCAGACCTTGGCGAGCACCTTGGGCACGGGCCACCCAAGTCAGGCGTTCGCCATCCACCACCGACAGGCGAACCAGCTCGCCCGAAACCTCGGCCAAGCGGTTGAGCAGCGGTTGTGCAATGTCCACGATGCCGCTGTTGCTGAGGTAGCTCAGCCCCATGGACACCAGCTTGGTGGTCAGCAGGTAGTCGCCGTGGCCGCGTGTCTGGCGCACATAGCCCAGGCGCACCAAGTCGGTCAGCAGGCGGTGCGTGCCGCTGCGGGGAATGTCGAGCTGATCGGCAATGGCGGCCAGCTCTAGGCCTTCGCCGTGTTGCGAGAGCAACTCGAGAATGCCCAGGGTTCTTTCGAGGACGCCGCTCATGTGTGTTTCCTTGATGTCCTGAAGGTGGGGCAGGTTTGACGTTGACCGTTGCGGGCCGCCTGCAGCAAGGCCAAAGTGGCTTGCAGGGTGCGCCAGCCGTCCAGGGTCGAGCAGATGGGCTGTTCTCGCCGCTCTGCCACAGCGCGGAAATGCCGCAGCTGTTGCAAGTACACGTCGATCTCGTGTACCCGGCTTTGCTCGCGCATCATTTCATAGTGCCAGTGGCGCTCGCCCTCGTAGCGCCACAGCGCCAGATCGGGCAGTGACAGCGAGCCTTGCGTGCCCGACAAAAAGTGCGACTGCACGTTTTGACGCGGGTATTGGCTTTGCTCGCCCGCACAAAAATCCCAGCACCAGGGAGACACTGCCGTGTCTGACACCGTCATCACGGCTTGCGTGCCAGATGCAAATTCGAACAAGGCCGAGCCGGTGTCTTCTACTTCAAAACCCCGCACGGCGCTGGACAGGCTGCCTTGAACCGCACGCACTTCGCCAAGCAGAAACACCAGCATGTCGATGTCGTGGATCAGGTTGATCAGCACCGGTCCCCCACCGGCTTGGCGACGCCAAGCCACATCAAAATATGCAGCGGGTTTATAAAAATTGGCCATCACGTTGGCACTGATCACTTGGCCCAAGCGACCGTCCGCAATGAGCTGACGTGCCCTTTGCAAGATCGGGTTGTGGCGGCGGTGGTGACCCACCAGCACCGGCACGCAGGTGTCTTGTTCGAGCTGGATCAGCCGCTCGGCGGCGGCCAGCGTGTCGGTCACCGGCTTTTCAATCAGCACCGCTGTGCCGCTTGCCATGCAGTCGGCCGCTACCTCCACATGCGTGGCGTTAGGGGTGGCGATCACCAGACCCTGGGGGCGGGTCGCTTCCAGCAAACGTTGGTGGTTTTGAAAAACCGGGATGTTCCGTTCGACGCACCATTGGCGACCAGCCTCACCTGGCTCGGCCACGCCCACCAGAGCGAACTCGGGTGTTTTCAGGATGCGCTCGATGTGCGTCCGGCCAATCACGCCAGCGCCAATCACGGCCAGAGGGAACTTTTGCATGGTGCTTTGCAGGGTGGCAAGGGGGTTCAATCGCGCAAGTATATTGATTTTCGGAAATAAATTCAAAAATGGAATTTAATTCCGTTTTTATGTATCATCGCGGCCATGAACACGAACAAACCTTTGACTCTGGACGGTGCTTCGCGCATCCATTTCATCGTGGGAGATCCGATTGCCCAAGTCAAATCGCCTGCGGGCGTGAGCCAGTCTTTTCAGGATGCGGGGCTGAACGCCTTGTGCATACCGGCCCATGTGGCTGCGGCCGATCTGGCCGCATGGGCGGCGGGTGTGTCCTTGTGCAAAAACGTGGACGGCATCATCGTCACGGTGCCGCACAAGTTCGCCTACTTTGATTTGTGCACCACCACCTCGGAGCGGGGTGCTTTTTTGAAATCCATCAACACATTGCGCCGCAATGCCGATGGCTCTTGGCATGGCGACATGTTTGATGGCCAAGCTTATGTGCAGGCTTTGGCTTTGAAAGGCCTCAAGCTGGCGGACCACAAAGCCTTGCTGGTGGGTGCAGGCGGTGCCGGTTCGGCCATCGCGTATGCCCTGGCCACAGGCGGTTTGCGCGAACTGGCCATCCATGACCAAGACACGGCGCGCCGCGATGCCTTGGTGCAGCGCCTGGCCTCGCTGGGTCAGTGCAGTGTGGTCGCAGGCAGCAGCGACCCGACAGGCTTTGACATCGCCATCAACGCCACGCCCATCGGCATGAAAGAGGGCGATCCGCACCCGATGGATGCTTCTAAGTTCAAGCCGCACATGTTTGTCGGTTGCGTGATCACCGCGCCCGCTGTGCCTCCGATGATTGCCGCAGCACGTGCGATGGGTTGCAACACCCTGACGGGTACAGAGATGTTTGCCCAAGTCAAAGGCCTGATGGTCGAATTTTTGATGGGGAAATGAGGTGCAAGTTTTAAAGAGCGGTCTGGAGGGCTTGCAAGACGGCACCGAGTTTGACTTGGTGGTTATCGGTGCCGGCGGCGCGGGCTTGTCGGCGGCGCTGTTTGCCGCCTTGGATGGCGCCAAAGTGCTGGTGGTCGAACGCACCGAATGGATCGGCGGCACCACCGCCTGGTCCGCTGGGACCACTTGGGTGCCGGGCACGCACCATGCGGCCCAAGTCAACCCAAACGACACCCTGGCCGATGTGACGACTTACCTGAACCATGCTGTGGGCACACAAGCGCCTGCGGCTTTGCGTGACGCCTTCCTGAAGAACGGTCCCGATGCGGTGGCCAAAATGGAAGCGCAGTCCTCGGTGAAGTTCCGGCCTTACCCCAAGCACCCGGACTACATCAGTGATTTGCCCGGCTCGACCTTGAACGGTCGCGCGCTGGAGCCGGTGCCGTTTGATGGCCGCTTGCTGGGGGACTTGTTCCCACTGTTGCGCCCACCCATCCCAGAATTTACCGTGCTGGGCGGCATGATGGTGGACCGCACTGACATCAACCATTTGCTGGCCATGACGAAGTCCTGGGCCTCGTTCAAGTATTCGGTTCGCATCGTGTTGCGCCATTTGGGTGACCGCCTGCGCCATGCGCGTGGCACCCGTCTGGTGATGGGCAATGCTTTGGTGGGGCGTTTGTTGCATTCCTTGTCTGAACACAAAAAGGTTACCCTCGCGCTGCAAACTTCGGTGGATTCGTTGGAGCGCGATGTAAGCGGCCGTGTGGTGGCCGTGTGTCTGGGCAGCGCCACCGGCAATGCCCGTGTGCTGGCCCAAAAAGGTGTGGTGTTGGCCAGTGGTGGCTTCAACCGCGACCCGGTTTTGCGCGCCCAGAAGTTGCCCGGTATTCCTGCCGGGTGGTGCCCAGGTGCGCCTGGCCACACCGGCGAGGCGTTGGCTTTGGCTCGCAGTTTGGGCGCTGTGGAGGGCCAGGGCGCACAAAGCCCTGCATTTTGGGCGCCAGTGTCTTTGCGCCAACGCGCGGATGGCAGCACTGCCGTGTTCCCGCACTTCGTGATGGACCGCGCCAAGCCCGGCATGATCACCGTCAACCAGGCGGGTGAGCGCTTTGTAAACGAAAGCACTTCCTACCACCTGTTTGCGCTGGGCATGCAGTCGGCCCAGCAAGCCATTCCCGCTTACTTGATCGCCGATGCCAAAGCCCTGCGCCAATATGGCATGGGCATGGTGCGACCGGGTGGCAAAGGCTTGGCACCTTTCTTGGCCGATGGTTACCTCACCGAAGGCAACAGCTTGCAAGAGTTGGCGGACAAGCTGAGTATTTCGGCAGACGGTTTGGCCCTATCGGTTGCCAACAATAATGCCTTTGCGCGAGTGGGGGTGGACACCCAGTTCCAGCGCGGCGTGACGGCCTACCAGCAGAACATTGGCGATGCCGCCGCCGGTGGCCTTAACGCCAACTTGGGCGAGATCAGCCAAGGCCCTTACTACGCCGTCAAGCTCTACCCTGGTGATATTGGAGCCGCGCAAGGCTTGCAGACCAATGAACATGCCCAGGTGCTCAATGCACAAGGCCAATCCATCGCCGGTTTGTATGCGGTGGGCAATGACATGAATTCCATCATGGGCGGTGTCTACCCAGCGCCCGGTATCACGATTGGCCCGGCATTGGTCTTTGCCAGCCTGGCCGTGAAAAATGCACTGGCAGACGCCTCATGAGCAAGAGCACGAAATGTCCTGTTCATGGCGTGAATCGTCGTGTCCCAGTGGCATGGGCATTGTCAAAATTTGACGGTTGCAAGTCCGCTGGATTGAGGCCTCTGAACAGATCAGCGTTTACCCTTGATGCGTTCGTTTGTCGAACGGTTTCTAATAGGTTAACCATACTTTTTAGGGTCTGCATGGATCAAGATATGGTTGGACCCTTTTAAAGTTCATTGACCTGAGGGTTCTGCAAAAGCGTGAAACCCATGAGTCCGGGTGATTGGACTTGAGTCTTTTTTATGAAACTTGATGGAGACAAAATGACCTTGAAGAAACGACAATTTCTGAGCGCTGCCTTGCTTGCTGTCACTGCGGTCACCGTGGGTGGTCAAGCCTTGGCACAAGCCTATCCCGCCCGTGATGTGACTGCAGTGATCCAGTGGGGCGCAGGTGGCGGTACCGACGTGGCCATGCGCGGTTATGCGCCCTATGCAGAAGAAGCACTGGGCCGAAAAATCGTGCTGCAAAACAAACCCGGTGCCGCTGGTGTGATTGGCGCAAACTTTGTGTTGCAACAGCCTGCAGATGGTTACACCCTTTTGATGGGTGCCGAGCCACAAGCGCTGTTCCGCGTGATGGGTGTGGCCGATTTTGATTACGACAAATTCACCCCGATCAACATCGCAGCCGTGGCCAACAGCATTTTGGTGGTGGCTCGTCCCAATGCGCCGTGGAACAGCATGCAGGATTTGATCAGCCATGTGCAGGCCAACCCCAACAAGGTCAAGCAGTACCTTGCTGGACAAGGTACGGTGCCTTTCACCATGAACGCCATGGTCACCACGTTGACCAAATTTGAAACCATCAAAGTACCTTTTGACGGAGAGGGTCCTGCGATTGCTGCCCTTCAAGGTGGGCACGTTGACATCGGATTCGTCGCTTCAGGCCCTGCCATCGAGCACATCAAGGCTGGTCGTCTGAAAGCGCTGGGTGTGGTGGACAGCAAGCCTTTTCAGGGTATTGCACCCGTGACAGATGCGCCGTCACTCAAGAACATCACCAAGTTCTTGCCTTGGGGCTCGTGGTACGGTGTCTTTGTGCGCAAAGAGACACCTGAAGATGTCAAAGCCAAATTGGTGGCAGCCTTCAAGAAGGCCGGTGACAACCCCAAGTACCGAGAAATGATGACCAGCCGTGGCACCACCATGCTGAACCTCAGCGGCACTGAGGCCGAGCAGTTCATCAAGCGGTTCCAGTCCACCACCGCGTGGTTGTACCAAGGTGCAGGTGCCGCCAAAGTGGATCCAGCGACCCTGGGCATTCCAAAGCCTTGATGCGGACAGGCACATTGGGCCCCTTTGTGTGGGCCTGATGTGCGGGCTTTGCCGAACCCGTAAAGGGTGCATTTTGTTTAGGAAATTTTTTTCATGCACACCAACCATCCACGATTGCCGGGTGAATTGACTTTCATGGCATTGATGGTGGCATTCAGTGCTTTCATGCTCTGGACGTCTTTCCATATTTCCAAATTCGATTCAATCTCGTCCCCAGGCGTCTTCCCGATGCTTTGCGCCGCATTGATGGTGGTGACGGGACTGTTGAGTGTGCGTCAAGCTTGGAAAGCATCGTCGAGTGCGCAGGCCAGCCAATCGGTGTTTCAGCAATTTGTCATTCAATTGGCACCCTTGAAGCTGGTTTTGTTCACGGCTCTGATCGTGGCGTACATGTTGGCGCTGGAGGTGACGGGGTTTCTGGTTTCATCCTACGTGTTTCTTCTGCTGTCGATGCAAGTTTTGGGAAGCAAGAAGATGGTTGTCAATTTGCTGGTCAGTGCCTTGGTTCTGATTTGTATTTTCATTGTTTTCCGAACGGCGTTTTCTGTGATTTTGCCAGCAGGTTCTTTCTTGGGACCCTTCACACCGGAGTGGTTGAAATGATGGAATCGTTGGGTTATTTCTTCATGTCCTGGCTGGACGTAAAAATGTTGCTGCTGACGGCAGCAGGAACTTTTGCAGGTATTTACATCGGTGCCATTCCGGGGCTGTCGGTCACCATGGCCGTGTCCATTTTGATTTCATTCACGTTCAAGTGGGACATCAACGAAGCGCTGGCACTGATTTCGGGTATTTATTTGGGCGGTGTGTATGGCGGATCGCGCAGTGCGATTTTGTTGAACATTCCAGGTGCCCCCGCTGCCATTGCCACAGGTTTGGATGGCTATCCCTTGGCCAAACGTGGCGAAGCTGGGCAGGCCATTGGTTTGACCACGGTGGTGTCGGTCTATGGAGGGTTCATTGGTATTTTGGCCCTGGCCATCGCAGCGCCTGCCGTGGCCGATTTGGCCTTGATGTTTGGTCCACGCGAATACCTTTTGTTGGCCTTGTGGGGCCTCTTGCTGGTGGGAACCTTGTCTGGCCAATCGCTGTCCAAGGGGATATTCTCCGGCGCATTGGGCGCCTTGATTGCCTGTGTGGGCCTGGACCCGATGACCGGTGAAAACCGCCTGACTTTTGGCAGCCTTCAGATGTCGGCGGGCATTTCTTATGTGGCCGCCATGATTGGTTTTTTTGGTGTGGCCGAGGTGATCGCGCAAATCCATCAGTTGGATTTGAAGCCGGTCAAGCAAAACGTGAGCAAAATCATCCCTTCATGGGGCTTGCTGAAAAAATACCTGCCATTGGCCACACGAACATCTGGGATTGGCGTAGTGGTGGGTGCTTTGCCTGGTGCGGGCGGTGATATTGCCGCTTTGATGGCCTACGACCATGCCAAACGCACGGTCAAAAATCCTTCACGTCCCTTTGGCGAAGGTGCATACGAAGGTCTTGTGGCACCTGAATCAGCAAACAATGCGGCTGTCGGTGGTGCTTATATTCCGATGATGACACTGGGTATCCCGGGAGATGCCGTGACTGCTGTGATCATTGGCGCGCTCTACATTCATGGCCTCAAACCCGGTCCGATGCTGATGATCGAGACCCCTCACTTGTTCTGGTTTGTGGTGGGATCGCTCACTTTGGCGAATATTTTCTTGCTGATCTTTGGCCTCACTGGTATCAAGATTTTTGCCAAGATTGTGGAGACCCCCAAGCCCGTTTTGTTGCCCTTGATTTTGGTCTTGTCGGCGGTGGGGGCCTATGCCATCAACAACAACCCGGTCGATGTTTACTGGATGTTGGGCTTCGGTGTGTTGGGTTACTTCCTGAAGATGTACGGCTTCCAAGTGGGTCCCGTGGTTCTTGGCATGATTTTGGGCCCGATGATGGACCGCAGTTACCGCCAGGCCATGATGGCCACCAACAACGATGGGTGGTTGTTTGTCACCGAGTTTTTCACAACGCCCCTTTCTGCGGTCATCTTGGCGGCAGTTGTGTTCACCGTGGTCAGCCAAACGCAATGGTGGAAGCGTCTTCGCGGACTGAACTGATCTTTCTGCAGACTTGTCTTGCAAGGACCAGCCAATGACTTGAAGACCGTCATACCGCAGCGTTCACCCATTTCGGTGGCACTCAGGCGCGGGTGAGCAGCTTCACTGGCCTCAGTGATGAGAAGACCTTTTTCCAGATCCGCAAGCCAATCACGCGACTCCAATGGTTATGACGCAACGGTCATTCAGGGTCAGGCCTTTGGACGCTTGACCAGCAGCGCCACCAACTCAGGCACCAGCGCATTCGGGTCGCCTTCCTTGCAAGCGGTCTCCAGCGTATTTTTAACCGCTTGAGCCACGGTGTGGTCGGCCTGCGTGTCGATGGCCATCTGGTTGTAATAGCTCAAGTCTTTCAGCGCGTTGCTCATCGAAAAGCGCAGGCCCGAGGTGTCGCCAGACGTCAAAGTGGGCTTGAGGCGGTCGAGCGCGGCGCCCCAGCCCCCGCCTTTGGACAGCACTTCTACAAAGGTGTGGGCGTCCACGCCCGCAAGTTGCGCGCAGGCTGCGGCTTCGGCCAGCAAGGTCACGGCGCCCAGCGACACGTAGTTGTGCAAGAGCTTCATGCGGTGGCCTGAGCCAATCGGGCCGGTGTGCACGATGTTTTCGGCAAAACAGGCCAGGATGGGTTTGCAGCTTTCAAACAAGGCTGCATCGCCACCCACCAGCAAGTTCAAACGGCCTTCGGCGGCCTCTTTGGGGGTGCGCGTCATGGGTGAATCAAGAAACTGCCCGCCCTGGGCGATGACCAAGGCCGCGACTTTTTCGGTGGAGGCGGGCACGGCAGTGGAGCAGTCGATGACGATGGTGCCCGGGCGCATGCCCTTTAAGACACCGTCTTCGCCCAGCAACACCGCCTCAACCTGTGGCGTGCCGGTCACGCACAAGATGATCACATCTGACTTTGCGGCGAGGGCCTGGGGCGTGGTGCAGGTGCGTGCGCCTGCGGCCAGCAGGGCGTCCAGCGGTTGGTTGCCAGGGTGAATCAGCAGCGTCAGGCTTTGCTCATGCTTGAGCAAGTTGCTCGCGATGCCATGGCCCATCATGCCAATGCCGATCATGCCGATTGTTTTCATGCTTGCTCCAAGTGATTGCTTGCAAGTATGAAATGTACCAAGCGCCAGTCCTGTCACCTCTGACGCTTCGGGTGTTTCGCTTTTGAGCGTTTCACATCTGGGCCAGCAGACCGCCATCAATGGCCAGCGTCTGGCCATTCACATACCCCGCTGCGGGGGACACCAGAAACAAGACCACAGGGGCGATGTCTTCTGGCGTGGCCCAACGCGCTTGTGGCACTTCTTGGCGCAAGAAATCCTCAAAACCTTCGCGCTGCTGCAGACCCGCTGTGAATTCGGTTCGAACAAAGCCAGGCGCAATCGCATTGGCCGTGATGCCGCTGGCGCCGTACTCCACCGCGATGGCGCGGGCCATGGCCCCCAAGGCGGCCTTGGCTGTGGAGTAAGCGCCAATGAGCGGCATGGTGGACTGGCCCGAAACCGATGAGGTCATGACGACCCGGCCAAACCCCCGTGTGCACATGCCGGGCAAAAACACGCGAGAACAGTTGAACGCACCGCCCACATGCACGTCCTGGATCTGTTGCCACTCTTGCCGGCTCATCTCCACCAGGGCTTTGCGATTTTGGTTGCCTGCATTGTTCACCAGGATGTCGACCGACCAGCCCGCGGTGTCCAGCGCTTGCGCTGCAGTATGAACAGCAGTCATATCAGCGACATCAAAGCAGGCTGCACGCGCCTCAATGCCTTGTGCTTGCAGAGTGTGCACGGCATCGTCTGCGGCTTGCGCGTGCAGGTCATTGATCAGCACGCGCGCTCCTGCATGCCCAAGTGCCGTGCCGATGGCCAAGCCAATGCCTCTGGCCGAGCCGGTGATCAAAGCGGTCCGACCTTGCAGGCCAAACGATTGCGAGAGATAAGTTGGATTCATGTCAATCTTTCGTGGGTGGTTTGCCGGGGCGTCCCGGGATCATGGTCAGCATGTGGTCGGCAACACCACCATCGACCACCAGGTTTTGACCATTGACGTAGCTTGCGCCCGCGCTGATCAGGTAATGCACGGCTTGCCCAATGTCATCGGGCCGACCGATGCGTCCCATGGGCACCAGGGCTTCGCGCCGCGCTTTGGTGTCCGCGTCTTGGTAGACCGCCTCGGTCAGCGGGGTTCGGACCATGCCCGGACATACCGTATTGGTTCGAATGCCATCTGGCCCCCACTCTTGCGCCAATTGACGACAAAGCATGATGAGTGCTGCTTTGGCCGGCGAGTAAGCGCCATAGCCCGGATGCGGATGCAAGCCCGACATGGAAGCAATGGCGGTGATGCTGCCGCTTGAGCGCTTGAGCGACGGGTATGCCGCTTGTGCCATCAGGAACACCGAGCGGGTGTTGAGGTTGAAGGTCAAGTCCCATTGCTCGACCGACAATTCGGCCAATTTGCCAGGCCCTGATGCGCCCGCCACGCAGACCAAGGCGTCCAGATCGCCATGGACCATCAGGGCCTCTTGCACCATACGCCTTGCATCTTCGGGGCGGGTCACATCGCCCACCACGCCATTTGCCTGCACGCCCATGTCACGCAGGGCCTCAAGCAAGGCCGACAGGCGTTCGCCGTTTTGTGTGCTGGCCACAGTCAGCTTCAGTTCTTGTGTCGTCTGCGAGGCCAGCACCTCGCAGATGCCTCGGCCAATTCCCCCAGTCGCGCCCGTTACTAAAATATGCATGTCTGATCTCGAGTAAAAAAGCCGCCTAGGCCCAAGCACATCACGATGAGCCATGCGCCGTAGACCAGCCCGTTGAATAAATTGATCGTCAACATCTGGGTTGTCTCCTTTTTAATCTTCTTCAAGGGGGCCAAGTGCCGTCTCGGGCGCACCCAAGGCGGTCCAGCCACCGTCCACCGGCAACACCGCACCGGTGATGTAGCTGGCAAGGGGTGAGGCCAAAAAGGCGATCACTTGGGCAATTTCTTCGGGGGCGGCCATGCGCCCCATGGGGGTTCGGCGTGCAATCGCCTGGGCATCGATGGCGCCGCGATCGACCAGGCTGGCCACCAAGGCGGTTTTCACATAACCGGGTGCCACGGCGTTCACGCGTATGCCACGGCGCGCCCATTCGCTGGCCAGAGCCCGGGTCATGCCGAGCACGCCGGCCTTGGCCGCGCAGTAAGCATTGCGACCGGGAATGCCGCCAAAGCTGGCGATGGAGCCAATGTTCACGATGGCGCCCCGGTTGCCGCGAGCATCACGCGGCTGCTGGGTCATCTGCGCGATCACTTGTTGGGACATGAGAAACACACCCCGCAAATGCACCGACAACACCTTGTCAAAAGCGACGATGTCTTGCTGCAAAGTCGGCGCAGTTTGGTCGGCGATCCCGGCGTTGTTGACCAGTCCATCGATGCGGCCATGGCGTGACACCACATCGCTCACCCGCGTTTGCACCGCGTCCGCATCGGTCACATCGCAGGACCAGCCCGAGTGCTGGGCACCCAGGGCCTGCGCACGTTCAAGCGCGAGCGCACCGTTCAAATCGAACAAGGCCACGGTCCATCCCGCATGGGCCAGTTGCTGTGCCGTGGCCCAGCCAATGCCATCGGCCGCGCCGGTGACAACGGCCACAGGTGCACCGCTCATGCTGCGCTCCCTACCGGCTTGATGAGCGTGTTCATTTCAGGCACCTACCTTGTCCGCGATGTGGTTGGCCGTCACATAGGCAAACACCATGTTGGGGCCGTGTGTGATGCCTGCGGCCGGGTAGTTGCCGCCCATGATGCTGGCACGGTCATTGCCGACGGCGTACAGACCAGGGATCACCGAGCCATCGCTTTTCTTGACTTCACCCACCACGCTGGTCTGGATGCCATCGAAGCTGCCGAGGTCGCCCATCATCAGTTTGACCGCATAGAACGGACCTCTTTCAACCGGTGCCACACAGGGGTTGGGTTGGTGGTTGGGGTCGGCCAGATAGCGGTTGAAGGCGGTGGTGCCGCGGGCGTGTTGTTCGTCCACACCTTTGACGGCACCGGTGTTGTATTCGTGCACGGTGGCTTCCAGGCCGGCCGCATCGATGCCGGTGACCTGCGCCAGATCGGCCAATGTCTTGCCCTCAAAGAGGTAACCATTGCGGATGTATTTGCCAAAAGGCATGGGCGCGGGTTTGACGAAGCCCAACCCGTACTTGCCCAAGGTGGTCTTGTCACAGACCAGCCACATCACGGTTTCCTTTTGACCCTTGCAGGCCTTGATCATGGCCACGCCCACATCGTGGTACGAGTTCGATTCATTCGTGAAACGCTTGCCGTTGCGCAGCACGCCAATCACGCCGGGTTTATAGCGGTCCAGCAAGTGGGGAAAGACACCAAATTCGCCGTTTCCAAATGGCACTTTGGACACTGGCATCCAGGCGGCTGCATCCTTCAAGCGCAAGTCCACATCGGCACCGGCGGTCTCGGCCATGCGCACGCCATCGCCTGTGTTGGTTTCGGGGGTAGGGGAGAGGTGTTCCCCGCCACTTTGCAGGTGCGGATAAGCCTTGGCGATGCGTTGTACGTCTTGCGGAAAGCCACCGCAAGCGAGTACCACGCCACGGCGTGCGCGGATTTCGCGGTCACCCCCTTCGCCGCCGACCAGCATGCCGACCACTTGGCCGTTCTCGGTCAAAACTCGCTTGGCCGGTGTCGAGGTCAGGATGGGAATGCCCAAGTCCAGCGTTGATTTGGCCAGGCGCGCTGCCAGCGCATTGCCGCTGGTCACGTTGATGGCGCGTTGGTACAGCGCCAGTTCCTTGATGTGATTGACCAGGCGTTTGGCCACATACAAAAAGGACGTCAGTGACTTCGTGAACTGGAAAAAATGCTTGAGATCCGCATTGGAGGAATTGAACATCATGCCGATGAAGGTGATGGTCTTGAGCGGGGGCTTCAAGCGCGGCATGTCTTTGCCCAGACCTCGGATGTCATAGGCCTGCGCCAGGATCGAGCGACCAATGGCAGCGCCGCCTGGCACGTCGGGGTGGTAGTCCGGGTAGAGCGTCGGAATAAATTTCATCTCGGTCTCGCGCTCGAAAAAGTCCACCATCTTCGGACCTTGATCCATGAAAGCGGCGACAGCCGCTTCGTCGTAGTAAGTGCCGGTCTCTTGCATCATGTAAGTCCGCACGGCATCCAACGTGTCTTGTGGGTTTTGCTTGCGGCCATGCGCGTTCAGGGGGATCCAGAGCACGCCACCCGACAGGGCGGTGGTGCCGCCGAACACGGGTTCTTTTTCGATGACCAGCACATCCAGGCCACGTTTTTTGGCTGTGATCGCGCAAGACAAACCTGCGGCTCCAGAGCCCACCACCAACAAATCACAATCGAAATGGCTTGTCATCTTTGTCTCCTCAAGCGGTTTGGTTGTAGCCAGGACGCGGCACCATGTCCATCAACATGCAGGACATGCCGCCATCGACCAACAGTTCGGCGCCATTGACATAGCCCGAGCGTGGGCTGGCCAGAAACATCGCCACATCGGCGATGTCTTGCGGCTCGCCGATGCGGCGGCTGGCTGTGACGGCTGAACGCTTGGCTTCAAAGCCAGGCTCTTCGTAAAACTTGGCCGACAAAGCGGTGCGGATCATGCCGGGGCAAATCGCGTTGCTGCGCACGCCTTGCGGGCCCCATTCGACGGCCATCTGACGTGACATCAGCAGCACGCCGGCCTTGCTGGCGCTGTAGGCACCGCTGTGGCTTTGCGGGAACAGGCCCGAGATGGACGCCACGTTGACGATGCAGCCTTCACCGGCAGCACGCATGGCCTCACCGAAGGCGCGGGCGCACAGCAGGTAGCCAGTCAGGTTGACCGCCAGCACTTCATTCCACTCGTCCAGGCTCACATCGGCCAAACCGCCAGAACGCAGCAGTCCCGCGTTGTTGATCAGCGCATAGGCGGTGCCCCATGTGGACAGGACTTTTTCTGCGGCGGCCTGCACGCTGGCCGCATCGCTGATGTCACAGGTCACGGCCAAGGTCTTCGCGCCTTTCGCTTGCAGCTGATCTTGCATGCGCCTCAAGCCCTGTGCATCGCGATCAAGCAGCACCACGCGCGCGCCCACTTGCGTCAAACGCTCGGCGACCGATGCGCCGATGCCGCTGGCGGCGCCGGTGACCACACACACGCGGTCGTCCAACTCAAGCCAGCTTTTGTCTCCACTCATGGTCATGTCCTTGATCCTGTTTCCTACTAAACATTGTTGGAATAAGAGGCAAAAATAATTTTGACGATTCGATCGAATAACAGGACAATTCGTGCGAATTGGAGCGCAAAAATGGTGGTTTCTAGGGTAATCCCGAATTACGATTTGTATGGCGATTCGAGCCGCCATGAAGATTCGGCTGCTTTTAATTTCGAATGGATTCCGCAGCGTTCGACCTTGTACAACTGGCTGATCCATCCCCATCGACACGATTCGTTCATCCAGGTGCTTTACCTCACAGAGGGGCATGTGGATGTACAGATTGAGCATGTTCAGCAAACACTGCATGCGCCCTGCGTGATGTTGATCCCGGCAGGTCATGTGCACGGGTTCCGGTTTTCTCAGGACACCAATGGCCCGGTGGTCACGGCCATGCAAAAGGCGCTGGAATCGGCGGCGGCGTTGATGATGCCGCCCTTGCTGGACACCATACGCACCCCGCGTTTGCTCTCCTTGCAGTCGGAGATGCGCTACATCGACCAGCTCATGCCCTTGTTTTTGGCGCTGGAGCAAGAGTCGCACACACCGGCTGAAGGTCAGGTGGCTGCAGGCACGTCTTTGTTGTTGGCCCTGATGGTGCAAGTGCACCGCATTTGCAAATTGTCAGATCAGTCGGGCACCCAAACCCACTACAGTATCTCGCGCAAGGCGCGGCAAATCGAAAAATTCCGCAGCTTGATCGACAAAAATTTCCGCTCCGAGCATTCCTTGCAAACCTATGCCAACCAGGTCGGCGTGACGGTGGGGCAACTCTCGCGCCTGTGTCGTGAGGTCTTGGGCAAATCGAGCCTGCAGGTCATGAATGACCGCTTGATTCAGGAAGCGCAACGCGAACTGGTCTACACCGCTTTGCCCATCAAACAACTGGCCTCCGAACTCGGCTTTGAGGACGACGCTTACTTCAGCCGTTTCTTTCGCAAGCACATCGGCATGACCCCCAAGGCTTACCGTGCCAAGTCTTTGGCGCAAATGGGCATTGATGTTAAGACGCATTTCTGAGCACCTTCGCCAAAGTGATCTGTGAGTTCGCAGTTGCTGCACATGCGGCGTACTGATTTGACGTCTCGAATGGAACTGGCCAACCGTATTTTTTTCAAGTTGTATCAATGCGCCAATATGTTGCACAAAACGGGCAGCAGGGCGGTGCAGGACGAAGGACTGACCACGCAGCAGTGGGCGGTGCTGGGGGCCTTGTCTCGACCCGAGGCGGCGCAAGGCATGGGGGTGGGCGAACTGGCTCGCTACTTGATGGTCAGCCGACAAAACCTCTCAGGCCTGATCACACGGATGACGCGCGACGGGCACATTGAGATGAGCACTGATATTCGACCGCGGTGTTGAGCAACTCCACCACCAGCACCGCAACGACCACGCCAACCAGCAAGACCACCTCCACCCAGCTTTGGCCCAGCCACCAAGCGCCCGGCAAAATCAGAATCGCCAATATCGCCTCTTGCCGAAACGCGGGCTCGAGCCATCCGGCCCGCAAACCTTCAAGCGAATAAAAAAACGCGTGCCAGACACGGGACAGGCCCTGGCGTTTGGGCTCTACGGAGGTGTGGTCGTTCATGTGTGGGGCAGGATCGGGTTGGGACTTGTAGCGTAAAGGCGTGATGTTAACGGGGCCTTAGCTGGGGTGATCACACTGGCCTGCGCCTTGTTCCTTTTGATCAAACTCGGAAAAGCGCTGCTGCGCTGGTGTGGCGTGCGGCGCATGTGAAATGGGTTGGATAAGATATCGCCATGAAAAACCGCCAAATCGCCTCCTTTTCCGTCAGCGCCATCGGCTTGGGCTGCATGAACCTCAGCCACGCTTATGGCGCGCCCGTTTCAGCCCAACAGGGCGAACGTGTGTTATTGACTGCCTTCGACCAGGGTGTGAACTTTTTCGACACGGCCGCCTTGTATGGTTTTGGCGCCAACGAGACGCTGGTAGGCAGAGTCATGAAACCACATCGCCAGAAGTTCACGCTGGCCAGCAAATGCGGCATGCAAGGCGTGGAACAAAGCGACGGCAGCAAGGTGAAGGTGATCGATGGTCGCCCCGAGACGATCAAGAAGACCTGTGAGGATTCCTTGCGCCGTTTGCAGACCGAGGTGATCGACCTGTATTACCTGCACCGTTGGGACAAAAAAGTACCCATCGAAGACAGCGTGGGCGCATTGAGTGACTTGGTGCGCCAGGGCAAGATTCAGGCCATTGGCTTATCCGAGGTGTCGGCCAGCACGCTGCGCAAAGCCCACGCGGTGCACCCGATTGCCGCGGTGCAAACCGAGTATTCGCTGTGGACACGAAACCCCGAGATCGCGGTGCTGCAGGCCTGCCGAGAACTGGGCGCGGCCTTTGTGGCCTTCAGCCCGGTGGCACGTGGGTTTTTGTGCGGTGCGCCGCTGGATGTGGCCAGGTTTGACCCCAAAGACATCCGCCGTGGCATGCCGCGCTTCACCCCCGAGAACTACGCCGCCAATTTGAAGCTCTTGCCCGCCTACCACGCGCTCGCGCAAGAGGCGGGCTGCAGCCCTTCGCAGCTGGCCTTGGCATGGTTGCTTCACCAAGGCGAACACATCGTCCCTATCCCCGGCACCACCTCGGTGGATCACCTGTTGGACGATCTGGCGGCGGTGGATGTGAAACTGGATGCGAACTTGCTGGCCCGCCTGGATGCCCTGATCAACCACAACACGGTGGCCGGTAACCGCTACAGCGCCCAGTCCAACAGCGAGGTGGACACCGAGGTGTTTGGTTGATCAGGCGTCTGGCTGTGCCATGGGCGCGGCCTTTTTGAACGCCTCCAACTCGCCGCAAGCCTTGTCGATGGCGCTGATCAAGGGCCAGCGGTTCATGTCCACCTTGAAGCGGCGGGCGCTTTCCACTTGTGGAATCAAGTACAGGTCGGCCAGGGTGGGCGTGTCGCCAAAGCTGAAACGGCCGCGTGTTTTGTCGGCACCAATCAAGGCTTCGTAGGCGTCAAAGCCTTCACTCATCCAGTGGCCGCACCAAGCGTTGATCGCGTCTTCGTTGGCCCCAAACTGCTTGCGCAGGGTTTGCAAAATTCGGCGATTGTTGATGGGGTGAACGTCGCAGCCCACGATGGCCGCGAGTGCGCGCACATGGGCACGTTCGTCAGCGCCTAAGGGCAGCAGGGCGGGTTTGGGATACTTTTCTTCGAGCCATTCGATGATGGCGGGTGACTGGATCATGACCTTGTCGCCGGTGTCCAGGGCGGGCACCAGTTGCTGGGGGTTGACCGCTTTGAAAGTGTCGTTTTGTTGTTCATCGACCCGCAGGTCCACCGCCACGTACTCGGTGGCGATGCCTTTGAGGTTCAGGGCAATGCGCAGGCGATGGCTGGTGCCGCTGCGGAAAAAGTTATAGAGCTTCATGGTGAGGTCCTGTTCACGGGCGGGCAAACGTCAGAAAAAAAGCGTCTGTGGGAGATTGCATTATTCCGCAGCGCCGATGGTGAGCGCCAGTTCGGCCACGCCTTCCACAAGGCCAGTGATTTTGTCGCCAGGCACCACGGCCCCCACGCCTTCGGGCGTGCCGGTGTAAATCAAATCGCCGGGCTGCAGGTGGTAGTAGGTCGACAGGTCGGCGATGATCTCGCGGATGTTCCAGATCAGCTTGTCCACGTTGGACGACTGCTTGGTGACGCCGTTGACTTCCAAAGCAATCGCGCCGTTCTCGATCACCACGCCGGGCATGGGCACGATCTCGGAGCACACCGAGCCTTGCTCGATGTCTTTGCCCGTGTCCCAAGGGCGGCCTTTGTCGCGCGCCACCAGCTGCAGGTCACGGCGCGTCATGTCCAGGCCTGCGGCGAAGCCATAAACCAGCTCATGCGCGTTGGCTTCGCTCACGCGAAAACCCACTTTGCCAATGGCCAGAACCAGTTCCATCTCGAAGTGGTAATTGTTCGTGCGGGGTGGGTAGGCGACCACGGCAGCAGAGTCCAGGCCGCTTTCCACCAGGGTCTGGGGCGACTTGGTGAAGTAGAAAGCCTGCTCAACGCTCTTGTCCACGGGGCGGCCCATCTCGACGGCGTGTGCATGGTAATTGCGGCCCACGCAGAAGATGCGGTTCACGGGGAAACGTTCTGGATGGCCACGGACGGGCAGGGAGGGAACGGCGGGCGGGGTAAAAAGGTAAGTGGTCATGGGTTAGTGATGTGTGTGTGCAGATGTGTGTGGTGTAGTAGCGGTTTCTGACCGCGATGGATTGTTCGCGGCCTGCGATCGCTCCTACAGAGAGGTGGTTCAACCGCGGTTTTCGTAGACGCCGAGCTTGCGGTGCAAGGGCGATTCGTCGGCGATGAAGAGGAAGGCTGGCTGATCTGCTTGAAGGTTCTTCAGCGTCACGGCCTCATAACCCGGCGCGCAGCAGGTGTCGGCTTCGGCCAGGGTGAAGGTGCTGGCCACGATCTGCGCTTGCACCGCGCCTTCGATGACGTGGAACACCTGGGCGGGTGAGCGTGCTGGCAATCGCAGGGTCTGGCCGGGGCGCAGCATCAGGGCGTAAAAGCCCAAGATGTTTTCGGCGTCACCACCGGTTTCGGGGTTGGTGTAGGTCACTTGCACCTGCTCCAAATTCACACTGTCAGCCGCCAGCGATTCGAGCGCGGCTTTGGCGTCTTGCCAGGCGTAGCGCAGCATGGGGTAGGCCTTTTTGCTGCGGTCAAACACATGGCTGGGCACCACACCGCCTCGGGCGTATTGCTTGTCGCTGCGGCCAGGCTGCGCCGTTTGGCGCTCGCCGTTGATGTGGTAGCTGGCCTCCATGTAATAGACCAGGGGCAAGTCCAGCACATCGAGCCAGATGACGGGGTCGGTGCCGTCGTGGCCGTGTTCGTGCCACAGCCCGGTGGGCGTCAGGATCAAATCGCCCCGGCTCATGGGGCATTTCTCACCGTCCACCGTGGTCCATGCGCCTTCGCCTTCCACCACCATGCGCACCGCGTTGGGCGTGTGGCGGTGGCTGGGCGCCCACTCGCCGGGCATCAGCAGTTGCATGCCCAAGTACATGGCCGCTGAGGCCTGCATTTTGTCCAGACCGTGGCCGGGGTTGGCCAGCACCAGCACGCGGCGCTCGGCTTTTTCAATCGGGGTCAGCTCGCCCGCCTTGAGCAGCAGGGGCTTGATGTCTTTGTAGGCCCAGCAGGTGGGCTGGGTCTGGCGCGTGGGCACCTTGGGCGGCAGCACACCGCGCAGGCTGGGCCACAGCGGTACCAGGTTCACATTGCGCAGGTCCTGCACATAGTCTGGGGGCAAGTCTTCGATTCGTCCGAGATCGTTCATGTTGTGTCTCCTGTTTAAGCGTTGTGTTGCGCCGCATTGAGGCAGTTGCCCACGTTCCAGCCGTACAGCCATGCCATCGCATCATAAAAGCGCTCGGGGCTGCGGCCGCGCCACAGGTCATTGCGCACCAGACGCTCGACCCCTTTGGCGTGGTAGATGCGGCCCATTTCGCGGCTCGACAGCACGATGCGGGCGGTGCGGGCGACGCGGGCGCGCTGGTACATGTCCAGCGCTTGAGTCCAATCGTTGCTGTGCACGCGCAGCGCTTCGCCCAAAGTGACAGCGTCTTCCATCGCCATGCAAGCGCCTTGGGCCATGTATTGGGTGGTGGGGTGGGCGGCGTCGCCCAGCAAGGTGACGCGGCCAAAAGTCCATTGGCCAATCGGTTCGCGGTCGGCCGTGGCCCAGCGCTTCCAGGTTTTGGGCAGGTCGATCAGCTGGCGGGCTTTGGGGCAAATGCCCTGGAAGTAGCTTTGCACTTCTTCTTTGCTGCCGTCTTTGACGCCCCACTCTTCTTGCTCGCGGCTGTGGAAAGTCACGACCACGTTGTACTGCTCACCGCCACGCAGTGGGTAGTGCACCAGGTGGCAATTGGGGCCCACCCAGATGGCGGCGGCGTTCCATTGCAGGTCGGCTGGAAAGTCTTTTTTGTCCACCACGGCGCGGTACACCACATGGCCGGTGACACGGGCCGGGTCCGCCACAAATTGTTCACGCACCACCGACTTGACGCCATCGGCCCCGATCAAGGCGCAGCCCTGGAAGGCCTTGCCGTTTTGGTCCCACACCGTCACGCTGCTGTCGTTTTGTTCGATGCGCTCGACTCGGGTGCTGGTGTGAAATTGCACTTGCCCGGTTTCTTGCGCGGCCTCGAGCAAGGACAAATGCACATCGGCGCGGTGGATCACGGCGTAGGGGTTGCCGAAACGCTCGCGGAATTTTTCGTCGGTGGGGATCTTGCCGACTTGGTACTCGTCGATCGCGTCGTGCATCACCATGAAGTCGGTGTAGACCGCACGGCCACGGGCTTTGTCGCCGACGCCCAAAGCGTCAAACGCATGAAACCCGTTGGGACCGATTTGGATGCCTGCCCCGATTTCGCCGATCTCGGGGGCTTGTTCCAGTACGGTGACCTGAAAGCCTTGACGCACCAGCGCCAATGCGGCTGCCAGACCACCAATGCCGCCACCGGCAACGATGACGGGAAGGGGGTTGTGCGAGGGGCTCATGGTTGTTCCTTGTGTGGGTACAGACGAAGAGAAAAGAGTCATTCGATAAGTATACTTATCAAATCCCAAGTCGGACAGTCTGCATTTGGGATCCATTCCCTCCCTGTCATTGCGACTAAAATTAACCGACCGCCCGGTTGGTTAACGCATTGGCAGCACAAGGGCTTGCCATGGCACCGGGTTTTTGACCTCTTCAAGGAAAGCACACACATGTCCCAAGTCCTGCAAAGTTTCATCGGTGGCCAATGGATTGGCCAGCAAGGCGCGCAAAACCTGCGCAGCGCCCTCAACGGCCAAACGCTTTACCAAACCCACGCCGAGGCCATCGATTTTGGTGATGCGGTGCACCATGCCCGCACCGTGGGCCTGCCCAATTTGCTCAAGCTCGATTTTCAGGAGCGCGCCCAGCGCCTGAAAGCCTTGGCCAAGTACCTGGGTGAGCACAAAGAGCAGCTCTACGCCATTTCGGCCCACACCGGTGCCACGCGCGCCGACAGTTGGGTGGACATCGAAGGCGGTGCGGGCACTTTGTTTGCGTACGCTGGCATCGGCAGCTACGAGTTGCCCAGCGGCAACCTGATCCACGAAGGCCCAGCTTTCCCGCTGGGTAAAAAAGGCGGCTTTGCGGGCACACACATTTTGGTGCCACGCGGCGGCATCGCGGTGCACATCAACGCCTTCAACTTCCCCATCTGGGGCCTCTTGGAAAAGTTCGCGCCCAGCTTTTTGGCGGGCATGCCTTGCATCGGCAAACCCGCTTCGTCCACCAGTTACCTGACCGAAGCCATGGTGCGCTTGGTGGCGCAATCGGGCATTTTGCCCGCAGGCGCTTTGCAGTTGGTGATCGGCCCCACCGGCGACCTGCTGGACCGGCTGAACGGCCAGGATGTGGTGACCTTCACGGGTTCGGCCGACACCGCCGCCATGCTGCGTGTGCACCCCAATCTGGTCAAGCACAGCATCCCCTTCAACGCCGAGGCCGACTCGCTCAACTGCGCCATCCTCGCGCCAGACGTGACGCCCGATGACGAAGAGTTTGATCTGTTCGTGAAAGAAGTCGCCCGCGAGATGACCGTCAAAGCGGGCCAGAAGTGCACCGCGATTCGCCGCGCCATCGTGCCGCGCCAGCACCTGGACGCCGTGGTTGAAAAGCTCAAGGCCCGATTGGCCAAGGTGGTGGTGGGCGACCCGTCGGTAGAAGGCGTGAAGATGGGGGCTTTGGCGTCGCATGCGCAGCAGGCCGACGTGGCCGAGCGTGTGGCCCTGCTGCGCCAAAGCGCCGAACTGGTGTTCGGCGGCGGTGCTGGTTTCAGTCCGGTGGGCGAGGGCGTGACACAAGGTGCTTTTTTCCAGCCCACCCTGCTGCTGTGCCAAAAACCTTTGCACACCGACAGCGTGCACGATGTGGAGGCTTTTGGCCCGGTGAGCACACTCATGCCTTACGACGGCATCGACGAAGCCCTGCAACTGGCCGCACGCGGGCAGGGCAGTTTGGTGGGCACGCTGGTCACCAAAGACCCACACATCGCTGCCCGCATCATCCCGGTGGCGGCCGCTCTGCATGGCCGCCTGCACATCCTCGACCGCGAATCGGCGGTTGAATCCACTGGCCACGGCTCGCCCTTGCCCCAGCTCAAGCACGGTGGCCCCGGCCGCGCGGGCGGCGGTGAAGAGTTGGGTGGCATCCGCGCCGTCAAGCACCTGATGCAACGCACTGCGCTGCAGGGCAGTCCCACCATGATCGCCGCCGTCACGGGCGAATACATGCGCGGTGCCAAGCTGATCGAGACCGAGGTCCACCCCTTCCGCCGCTACTTTGAAGAGTTGCAGATTGGCGAAAGCCTGCTGACCCACCGCCGCACCGTGGGCGAGGCCGACATCGTGGCCTTTGGCGGCCTGTCGGGCGACTACTTTTATATGCACTTCGACGAGATTGCGGCCAAGGATTCGCCTTTTGGCAAACGCATCGCGCACGGCTACTTTGTGTTGTCGGCCGCGGCGGGCTTGTTTGTCTCGCCCGCACCTGGCCCGGTGCTGGCCAACTACGGCCTGGACACGCTGCGCTTTGTGAAGCCTGTGGGCATTGGCGACACCATCCAGGCGCGCCTGACGGCCAAGCGCAAGATCGACCGCCAAAAGAAAGACGCCAACGGCGTGGGCCAAGGCGTGGTGGCCTGGGACGTGGAAGTCACCAACCAGTTGGGCGAGGTGGTGGCCAGTTACGACATCTTGACGCTGGTGGCCAAGAAGGGCTGATGCGTCGCTGCGCGAAGGGATGGCTGTCGGACCTGAAGGCCACGACCTGCGGGGGATGTCGGAATTTGTAGGTCGGCGCCTTCAGGTCCGACGTTTGTTTTTCATAGGATGGGCCGTGACAGAATGACCCACCATGAACCCGTACGACCGCCACATCCTGCCTTACCTGATTGACTTTGCCTGCGGCCTGGCCATGGTGCAGGCGCAGCGCCGCCAGCTGGTGCCCCAAGCGCAAGGCCGTGTGCTGGAGATCGGCATGGGCACCGGCCTTAACCTGCCTTTTTATGACCGCACCCGCATCACCCGCCTGGTGGGCGTGGACCCGGCCCTGCAAATGCACCACCTGGCCCAAAAGCGCAGCCGCGAGGCGGGCATCACCGTAGAGCTGATGGGCCTCTCGGCCGAACAACTGCCCACCGAAGACGCCAGCTTTGACACCGTGGTCTGCACCTACACCCTGTGCAGCATCCCCGATGCGGCGCAGGCCTTGCGCGAGATGCGCCGGGTGCTGGTGCCGGGCGGCAAGCTCTTGTTTTGCGAGCACGGCCGAGCACCTGATGAGGGTGTCCGTCGTTGGCAAGACCGCTTGCAGCCGTTGTGGGGTCCGCTGGCCGGCGGTTGCCAGTTGGGGCGAGACATACCCGCATTGCTAGAAGATGCAGGCTTTGTTGCCCACACGCAATCGGCCTACCTGGCTGGGCCACGACCCATGACTTTTCACTACTGGGGTCATGCGCAGGCTGCGTGAAGCCTGGATTCACTGGCCTGGTTGCCCAAAGGTGTATGCAGCTGCTTTGTTGCGTGGTGCGCAACCTGCTAAAGTCCAGCCACGACAAAGTCGTTTCGCCACAAAGGCTTGCGTCAACAGTTGGCTACTGGATAACGAGGACTGTCACTGATGGCCATGCACACCCCCCCTCATCCTGGTGAGTTCATTCAGGACATTTACCTTGACCCGCACGGGATTTCCGGCCGTGAACTGGCTGAAAAACTGGATGTGGCACCGTCCACGCTGAGCCGCATTCTCAAAGGCAGCTGCCGGGTCACGCCTGAGATGGCGCTGCGTTTGTCGAAGGCTTTGGGCCGCACGCCCGAGAGTTGGTTGAGCCTGCAAGATGCCCATGATCTGTGGATCGCCCGCCAAAACGTGGACATGAACCGCGTGGTGCCTTTGCAGTTTTCTTCGGTCTGAAGGCCCCATGAGATCCCCCATTGCCGTTGTTGACGTTGACCGCTGTGAAACCTGGACCCGCTACAAAGCCGGGCTGTGCGACACCTGCGCCGCCAACTGTTGCACCATGCCGGTGGAGGTCAAGTTGGCCGATTTGGTGCGCCTGGGCTTGGTCGACCCGTTTGAGGCCGAGCACGAAGACCCCAAACACATTGCCAAACGCCTAAGCAAAGCCGGCCTGATCGAGCACTTCAATTTCAAGAGCAGCATTTTCAGCTTGGCCCGCCGCGCCAGTGGCGACTGCCAGTTTTTGGATGCGAACACCCGGCGCTGCACGGTGTATGCCCAACGCCCCAACACCTGCCGATTGCATCCCCAGATTGGGCCGCGTCCCAACCACTGCCCTTATGGCCACAAAGGGCAGTCGCGCTGAGCAGCCCTTCACTGCTTTGTCACCGACATGCGGTTACACTATTTATCTTCAAACGCCCTCCGCTTTTTTGCGGGTCAGGGCGTTTTTCATGGTTTTCCCTGACGATGTTTTGTCCATTTTCGACAGCAAACATCGCGGTAGCCTGCCCGGCACCTGCCCACGACCTCTATTCCACATGATGCACAAGACCCCATTGCTGACCGTCCGCCACGTGCTCAACGCTTTGATGCTTGCCGGCATGGCGGTCCTGAGCTTTCAATCGCAGGCGCAGTTTCAGGCAGCGGCCCCTGCGTTGGCAGCCCCCTCATTGGGTGTCGCAGAAGCCCCCGCCATGGGCGGCGGCGCAGCGGCAGCGGCAGCCGGCCTGGCCGGTGGGATGGGCAGCACGGGCATCCCAGGCCTGGGTGGCCGACCCGCACTGCAGGGCACGCCGGGCCAAGTGGGGGCAGGCGCACAAAGCCAAAACACCACAGCCGATTTGGGCGCGTCGCCTGCCTTGGCCCAAACCCAGTTTCAGCGCTTTGTGCAAGACGCCACCGGCAGAGCCCTGCCGCTGTATGGCTACAACCTGTTTGACCGTGGCCGCTTTCCCAGCCTGACCGACGTGCCCGTGCCCGCCAACTACGCGGTGGGCCCAGGTGACGAAATCGACCTCAAAATCTGGGGGTCAGTGGATGTGGCCATGCGCCTGCCGGTGGACCGCAACGGCCAAATCACCGTGCCCAAAGTTGGCCCCATCACCGTGGCCGGCACCCCCGCCAGCGGGCTTGACGCGCACCTGAAGAAGCAAGTCAGCCGCGTGTTCAACAACTTCGAGCTCAGTGCCACCATGGGCCGCCTGCGCTCCATGCAAATCTTTGTGGTTGGCCAGGCCCGCAACCCCGGCGCCTACACCGTGTCCAGTATGTCAACGCTGATCAGCGCCCTGTTTGAAAGCGGTGGGCCTGCCGCCAACGGCAGCATGCGCGCTGTGCAACTGGTGCGCGGCGGCAAAACCGTCACCACCCTCGACCTGTACAAATTCATCCACGCCGGCGTGACCAGTGACGACGCCCGCTTGTTGCCCGGCGACGTCATCGTTGTGCCCCCCGCAGGCCCTCGCGTGGCCGTCACCGGCGCCACCGACACCCCGGCCATTTTTGAGCTGGCCAGCGCCGAAGAAAGCGTCGGCCAACTGCTGAGCTACAGCGCCGGATCGCAAACCCTGACCACCCCTTACAAAGCCCTGCTCGAGCGCGTCAACAAACAAGACGCCAAAACCCCCCGCGAAGTGCAAGAACGCACCTTGGACGCCGCCGGACTGAAATCCACCGTGCGTGACGGCGACTTGCTCATCTTGTTCAAAATCAGCAGCCAGTTTGCCAACGCCGTCACCCTGCGCGGCAACGTGGCATCGCCCCTGCGTTATTCATTCAAACCCGGCATGCGCGTGTCCGACCTGGTGCCCGAAGCCGCCGCCTTGATCTTGCCCGACTATTACAGCCGCAAAAACAGCTCGGTCCAGTTCGAAACCGGCCGCAGCGTGACGGGTGAACGTGTGGTGAACGACGTCAAAACCCAGCTGACCGAAATCAACTGGGATTACGCTTCCATCGAACGCCTGGACCCCAAAGCCGTCAAAACCATCCTGATCCCCTTCAACTTGGGCAAGGCCATCAAAGACAAAGACCTCGCCCACAACATCGAGCTCATGCCCGGTGACGTGGTCACCATCTTTGGTGTGGACGACATCCCCGTGCCGCTGGAAAAGCGCACCCAGTTTGTGCGCCTGGGCGGCGAAGTCAAAGTGCCCGGCATCTACCAACTCAGCCCCGGCGAAACACTGCCCCAACTGCTGCAGCGTGCGGGCGGCCTGAGCCGCGATGCATACCTGTACGGCACCGTCTTCAGCCGCGAAAGCACCCGCGTCCAGCAGCAAGACAACCTCAACCAAGCCGTTCGCCGCATGGAAGCGCAAATCACCGCCGAGACCGCCACGTCCCTGCAAAACGTCTACGACCAAGAAAAGGGGGCCAGTGTGCAAGCCCAACTGGCCGGACAACGCATGATGCTCGAGCGCCTGCGCGGCCTGAAAGCCAGCGGCCGCATCGCCCTGGAGATGGACGTCAACCGCCCCGAGCTGCCCCCCCTGGCTCTGCAAGACGGCGACAGCATCACCGTGCCCAGCAAGCCCAGCTTTGTGGCCGTGTTTGGCGCTGTGCTTGCCGAGAACTCTTTCATCCACCGCGACACGGCGACCGTGGGCGACTACATCGACAAAGCCGGCCCCACCCGCGAAGCCGACCTGCAAGCGGCCATGCTCATCCGCAGCGACGGCACCGTGCTGGCCAACCGCGCCCAGCGCAGCTGGCTCGGCTTGGGCAACACGGGCTTCATGGGCACCCGTCTGCAACCGGGCGACTCCATCTTCATCCCCGAGGTGCTGGACCGCCGCACCGCCTACACCCAGTTCATCCAAGGCGCCAAAGACTGGACCGCCATCCTTTACCAGTTTGGCATTGGCGCCGCCGCCTTCAAAACCCTGCGCAACTGACGCACCCCACCCGCCATGCGCCTGACCCCCGCCCAAATCGACACCAGCAATAGCACTGCCTTTTGCCCCAACTCCTCTTGGTTTTGGCAGAAAAGCCCGGTGCAGCCCTACACAACTTTGACCGAGCAGAACGTCTGGGTTTGATCGAGTCGGCCGAAACCTGGTTCGACATAAGCAAACTCCGCAACCCAATGGTGCACGAATACATCGAAAACTTGGCGCTTCTGACCAGCGCCCTTCAAGCGGGACACCAACACGTTGCCGCCCTGGCGAATGCAGGCCAAAAAATGATGGCCGAAGCCCAACGATTGATGGCGCATTGACCCCATGTCGGGGCTAAAGCCACCGACCTACAAAACGAACAACGCCCCCGCCACCCATTGACCCCGTAGGTCGGCGGCTTCAGCCCCGACAATTGCACACCCCCCCCGCATGACCGACAACACCCACATCCCCAGCGAACCAGAAGACGACGAGATCAGCCTGCTCGACCTGCTGCAAACCATCGTCGACAACTTGCGTTTGCTCATCCTGGGCCCCTTGGTTGTGGGCTTGGCCGCTTTGGGCATCAGCTTTGCCATGGCCCCCATCTACACCGCCAGCGTCAAGTTTTTGCCACCCCAGCAGCAACAAAGCGCTGCCGCCAGCATGCTGGCCAGCCTGGGTGGGCTGGGTGGTTTGGCCGGTGCCGCAGCGGGCCTGAAAAACCCCGCTGACCAATATCTGGCCTTCATGAAAAGCAACAGCGTGCAAGACGCGCTGATCGAGCGCTTTCAATTGCAAGAGCGCTACGAAACGAAATTCAAAACCGACACCCGCACAGCGCTGACGGACAGCACACGCGCATCCAGTGGCAAAGACGGCCTGATCAGCGTTGAGATTGACGACAAAGACCCGAAGTTTGCCGCCGAACTGGCCAACGGCTATGTCGAAGAGCTGCAAAAACTGCTGGCCAAACTGGCCGTGACCGAGGCGCAGCAACGCCGCATGTTCTTTGAAAAGCAACTGTTCCAAGTCAAAGAAAAATTAACCGAGGCAGAACAAGCCCTGCGCGCCACCGGTGTCAGCAGCAGCGTCCTCAAGTCCAACCCCACTTCGGCATTGGTTGCCGTGGCGGGCCTCAAGGCCCAAGTCACGGCCCAAGAAGTCAAAGTGGGCGCCATGCGCGGCTATTTGGCCGACACCGCGCCCGACTTCAAGCAAGCCATGACCGAGCTGGCCAGCCTGCGCGCCCAATTGGCCAAACAAGAAAAAGACGAACCCGCCACCGCAGCAGGGCAGGGCGACTATGTCGCCAAGTTCCGCGAATTCAAATACCAAGAAACCTTGTTTGAACTCTTTGCCCGCCAGTTTGAGATGGCCAAGGTCGACGAATCGCGCGAAGGCGCCGTCATCCAGGTGCTCGACGCCGCACAGCCGCCCGAGCGCAAATCCAAACCCAAAAAAGCCCTGATCGCGATCATCGCCACTTTGGCCGCGGGCTTTGCTCTGCTTTTGTTCGTCTTCATCCGCCAGGCCCTGCGCAACGCAGGCCAAGACCCAGAATCCGCCAGCAAACTCGCGCGGCTTCAAGCCAGCTGGCGCAAAGCCCTGGGTCGGTAGTCCATGTCAACCCTGACCTGATCCGGGATCCATCCCCCCAAAGCCGTGAACCTCGTCTACGCCCTGCAAGGCGTTTTCCAATCACCTGCACTGCAAGCCGCCACTTGGGGCTTTGCCGCCAGCTTTGCCCTGTGCGTGTTGCTGGTCATCACCAAGCGCTGGCACGGTGCATTGACGATGGACTTTACCGACGGCATCCAGAAATTTCACACCTCACCCACCCCGCGTGTGGGCGGCATCCCGATTGTGTTGGCGGTGTGTGTGGCCTGTTGGGTGGCCACAGAAGATCTGCAAGCCATGCTGTTTCCCATTCTGGTGGCGGGCATGCCGGCCTTTGTGTTTGGCGTGGTCGAAGACATCACCAAACGCGTGGGCGTCATGCAGCGCCTGCTGGCCACCATGGCTTCGGGCCTGCTGGCTTGGGCCATCACCGGCTACGCCATCACCCAAGTCAGCGTCTGGGGCTTTGACTGGTTGCTGGGTTTTACTGTGGCATCGGTCATTTTCACGGCCCTTGCGTTGGGGGGGGTGGCCAACGCCATCAACATCATCGACGGCTTCAATGGCCTGGCCAGCACCATGGTCACCCTGGGCTTTGTGGGCTATGCGCTCATTGCTTGGCAGGTGGGCGACACCACACTGGCCAGTGTGGCGCTCATTTTGGCGGCCTGCGTGTGGGGTTTCTTTTGGGTTAACTGGCCTTTTGGCAAACTGTTTTTGGGCGACGGCGGTTCGTACTTCATTGGCTTTGCCTTGGCCTGGGTGGCGGTGCTGCTGATTGAACGCAACCCCGGCGTTTCACCCTTTGCCGCCCTCACAATTTGTGTGCACCCAGTGACCGAAGTGCTGTTCAGCATCTTCCGCCGCAAAGTCCGCAAAGACCACCCCGGCATGCCCGACCGCCTGCATTTTCACAGCTTGTTCAAGCGCCGCTATGTGGCCCGTTGGTTTGGCCAATATTCCAACGACGTGCGCAACTCCATCACGGGCGCAATGATGGGTTGCATGACCTTGACGGCCGTTGTTTTGGCCCGCCTCACGCATGACTCATTGGCTTGGTCTGTTGCTGCGTTTGTGTGTTTGGCTTTGGGCTATGTGGCCATTTATGCCCGCATGGTCAAACACCATTGGTGTTCACCCATTTCGTTTTTGTTGGGCAACCCACTGGCCGCAACAGCGCCTCGGCTCTGAGCTTGGAGCCCTTGGCCGCAGTGCTTCGTTGCTCGCAATGACGAGAGTGAGGCCTGTCATTGCGAGAGCGCAGCGCCGCGGCAATCCATGGCCACCGTTATTGCCAGTAAATTGGGGTCAGATCCCCATTGTTTTGTCAGAGCCGCCTTCGGGCGGCTTTTTTTTGGAGTTTCAATGCCGTACAGAAAAATTGCTCTTGTCATTTGGGCCTTGGCCATGGGGACCGTCACGGTGCTGGCCTTGCTGCCCATACAGCATTTGGAATTGCCGGTTTTTGATTGGTGGGACAAAGCGCAACATGTTTTTGCTTTTGTGGTGCTGACGGGTGGCGCATTGTTGTTTTGGCCCGGTGCCTCTGCGCGGGTGGTGATCGGCATGATCACGTACGGCGCCGGCATTGAATGGGCCCAGTGGGCCGTGGGCTGGCGTTTTGCCGAATGGGCCGACCTGGCTGCGGATACCGTGGGGGTGGTGGGTGCATGGCTGCTGGTGAGCGGGTTCCAGCGGGTGCGGGTCAATAAAAGTGGGGGCTGACGCCAGTCTCTTTCGAGAAAAGCCAGGTTGGCAGCCGCCTTTGTTGCGTTCGACCGTTGCACTGGCCGGTGCAACATGGCGCTGCTGCGCTGCACATCGCACGCATTGGATTGCCACAAATGCATCTTTTGATTTGACAGTTTTATAAGTTAAGCTTGTAAATAATCTATGTAAGTCAAAATTTCAGGGTGAAAAGCCAATCAAGCCATTTGGTAAATTTCAATAAATCGACCATGAAAAATTCAGCCAATCAACATCTCTTGGTCTTTAGTGTGGGTTTATGGTGTGCCACAAGCACATTGGCCCAAGGCCTGAGCCTGAACACCCAAACCGAAAACAGTGTGGGTGTGTCGCTGTCGCATTACAAATACAAAGAGCCTGGCTTCATGTCGCTCCAGGGCAAGGTGATGGGAGTCGATTACGCTGGCACCTACGCTTTTGCATCCCAATGGCCTCAAACACAACAAACCTGGTTTGTGCGCGGCGAACTTGCCTACAAAACAGGCAGGGCCGATTACACAAGCCCTCGAACGTCTATTGACGGCACCGACAATTGGTATGGGGAAGCCCGCGCTTTGGTGGGGCGCGATGTGCAGCTCGGGCCATCGGTGTTGTCCCCCTACATTGGCTTGGGTTTGAGGCAACTGCACCATGATTTGCGCGCAGAAAATACCCTGGGGTACAGGCGTATCACCCGCTACGTCACCCTGCCGTTGGGGGTGATGCACAAACAGAAGTGGTCCAAAGATTCGGTGCTGGTGACCCATTTGGAGTATTTGCACCTGGTGCAAGGTACCCACTGGGCCAAGTTCTCGGATTCAAATACTTTCAGTTCAGATGTGAAATTGAAGCAACCCAAGGGGCAAGGACTGCGTGTCGGTGCCCTTTGGCGCTTTGACAACTGGTCCATGGGGCCCACTTTGACCTACTGGAATATCGATCAATCGGACCCTAGGGGGCAGACTGCGATAGAGCCTTCTAACCAAACAATTGAATTTGGATTTAAATTGAATCATTTATTTTAATTTTTTTAGTTTAAAAATTAACAATACATCTAAATTGTCAGCCTATCATTTTTATGCTTTAATCTATTATGTTTTTAAACTCGATTCGGGGACAGCCATGACAGCCAAGAAAATTTCCACCCTTGTCGCAGCCGCCTTGATTGCAAGCGCGCATTTTTCCGTCCAAGCCCAAACTGTCGGCGCTGGTGCAGGTGCGGCCACGTCAGGTGCCCAAGGGGCCATCTCCAAGAACATGGTGTTGGGTGCGGTTGCGGGTTTGGCCGTCATTGCCGCGTTGAACAGCGGTAGCAGCGGTGCGGTGGCCGCGCCTTCGGCCACCAATCAATCTTCGACGACTGCCGCAACATCTGCCACTGCGGCAGCGACCCAAGCCACTGCAGCGCTCACTGCAGCGACCTCTTTTGCTGCCCTGCTTGCCGGATCTTCGATCGATACCGGCAGTTTGAATGCAGCCATTACAGCCTCCACAGCGGCGAACCAGGCTGCGCAAGTAGCTGCTTCTGATCTCACTGTGGCCACCCGCACTATTGCCTCGGTCACCAGCAACGGCAAGGTGATTTGCGCGGCATCGGTTTGCACCAATGCCGAAATTTTGGGTCTCAGCCTAAAAGCCGCCACCACGGCCAAAGACGCGGCTGAAGCAGCGCTTAATCTCACTGCGGCCATGCAGGCCATCAGCACTTTTGTGGCCAGCAACACCAACCTGGCCAGTCCAGCCGTGATTGCTCAGTTGGCTACCTTGACTGAAACAGCCCGAGTCGCTTCTTTGGCATCGCAAACGGCTGCCAACCAGACCATTCAGGCTTATCAAGCTGTCGCTGTTGCTACTGGCACAACGGGCACAACCATCACAGCCGCAACGGGCACCACTGGCACAACGGGCACCACTGGCACCTTGTGATCTGTTGATCAACAGTCAAGTTCTGCCTGACAAACCCCAGCCCCGGGCTTACGCGCCGGGGCATTTTTTTCTCTTTTGAGGTTGTTTGTGCGATTTTCGTCTGTACGCTGGGTGTTTTATGGGGTGGGGCTGACACTGCTGGCAGCTTGTGGTCACACCCCTGTCACACTTACTTTGGCGCAAGCCTTTGACTCGGGTCAAAACATTGACCAGCACCCACTCAACCCCCAACTCGACTATCTGAGGGTGAGCCTGAATGGGCGAGTGGCATTGATGGTGCTCGGTTACCGAGAACAGACCCAGCAAGGTCCTGTCGAAACCTGGTACAGCAGCCAAGGCGAAGTCTTGAAGTTGCAAAACGGCCGCATGGTGTCCACCGTGGGTTTGGCCTTGGATTGGCGTGACGTGCGCTACCAAAATTTGCCGACTTGGCTTGAGGCCTCGACCAACTCGCAGCAGCAGGTGTTTGTGCGAGTCAGAGACCAAATGCCGAGCTACCGCTTTGGCATCACTGAGCAAATAGCGATCTTCCCGATTGCGGCCCCCAAAGACGCCAAATTGGCGGGCTTTTCGGCCACCCAATTGCGCTGGCTTGAAGAAAAAGTGGTTTCTTCTCCTCATGGCCTGGCCTCAGCGCGTTTTGGTTTGCACACCCATGCCGGTGTGACGCAAGTCATCTATGGCGAACAGTGCCTCACAGAAAGCATGTGCATCGCATGGCAAAAATGGCCCGCACGTCTTTGAAGCACATGGGGGCCGGCGTTTTGATCGCCACCTTGGCCAGCTTGGTCGCCTCTGTCCAGGCGCAGCAGGTGCCTTTGCCGCTGCGTGCGGCTTTCACAGCCCCCTCTTTGGCCGCACGGCCTGACGAGCGTTTAAGCGATTGGCTCCTTCGCCAACCCTCTGATGCTCGGGCTTATCACCCTGGCCTGAGCTGGCAGGTTCCCGCAGAGCGCCCAGCGCAGTTGCGTTTAAAAAACGATGTGCTGACGGCTTTGAACGATTCAGGCCATGGGCCCAACGGCGTTCATGCGGCATGGTTCCAATGGGTGACGTCTTTGCCTGTGACAGGCCGGGTGGCTTTGCCCATGACAGACGCACGTTGGCTGCAGGCCCACCCCGGTCAAGACCCTGTTTTGCAGGCCGATCATGTGCTGTTGTTGCCGCATCGGCCCACGTCGGTTGCTGTCATCAGCCCGACAGGTGGACCGTGCCTGGTCGATCATGCGCCAGGGGCGCAGGCGCGGCATTACCTGCGGGCTTGCGCCACTGAGCGCGCTGACCCGATTGACACGGCATGGGTGATTCAACCCGATGGGCAGGTTTTTGAATTCAACATCGCTTCATGGAACGAGCAGACACAAACCGAGTTGGCCCCGGGCGCCCTGGTTTGGGCGCCACCACGCGGCAGCGTCTGGAGCCGACCGACATCTGCACTGGTGGCCCAATTTTTGGCCACACAGACTTACGACAGACTGGTGTCGTCGTTTGATTTGCCGCGACTTGCACAAGCGGCGCCAACACAGCCCTTGTCAGTTGCCCGCTCACAAGGTTTGAGTGCCAACGACTGGGGTGTCATAGGGCTGATGCAGACGCCCACTGCGCGCATGGCGCCTGCGGGGGATGTGCGCTTGAGCTTCAGTCGGGTCTACCCCTACGAGCGCTACAACGTTTTTGTGCAACCCTTTGACGGCTTGGAAGCGGGCTTCAGGTACTCCAATGTTCTCAACCGTTTGTATGGCCCACAAGAACTTTCTGGTGATCAAACGCTAAAAGACAAAAGCATTGATCTGAAAGTCAGGCTGTTACAAGAGCGTGCTTACCTACCGCAATTGGCTGTGGGTCTAGTCGATGCCGGGGGAACAGGTCTTTTTTCTGGTGAATATCTGGTGGGCAACAAGCGGTTTGGCGCTTTTGACTGGAGTTTGGGTGTGGGCTGGGGCTACTTGGGGGCCAGTGGCAACATCCGGAACCCTTTGTCCGCCATCAGCCCGCGCTTCAATACCCGTGGTGGCATGGTGGCCATGGGCGGAACGCCCAACACGCAGTCGTTTTTCCGCGGTCCTGCGGCGCTGTTTGGGGGGGTGCAATACCAGACGCCTTGGGAGTCTTTGCTTCTCAAGGCCGAATACGATGGCAACCACTACCAAAGCGAGCCTCAAGGCAATCAGCAGGTTCAAAGATCGCCATTCAACCTGGGCTTGGTTTACCGGTACAACCCTTCGGTGGACCTGTCTTTGGGTGTTCAGCGGGGCAACCAGTTGTCGCTCGCCCTGACTCTGCACACGTCGCTTGCCAACATGAGCACCCCCAAGGTGTCTGACTTGGCGACGCCGAAGGTTCAAGCGGCACGCCCAAGCACAACGGTCGACATGACTGGAACGGCCGCCGATTTGCAGGCCATGGCCAACTGGGGCATTCAGCGCGTTGAGACCCACGGTCCAGTGATGAAGGTTTTTGTAGAGAGCGCATCAGGCGCTCATTGGGATGAGCGCATTGACCGCATGGTGGCCGTGCTTCACCGCGATGCCCCTGCGCACATCGACCGCTTTGATTTGGTCTTCACCGAACAAGGGGCCTTGTTGTCCGGACGATCGGTGGACCGAGACTCATGGGTTCGGCAGCAAACGTCACGGGTTCCGCCCTCGGCTGCGGCCCCATCCATTCAGGCCTTTGCCCCGGTCAGCCGTCAGAGCGACGCGCCAGCGGAAACCACTTGGCTGCCCACACCCGCCAAATTTGGGTTTGCGGTGGTGCCCAGCTGGCAGCAAAACATTGGCGGACCGGATGGGTTTTTCTTGTTCCGAGCCGGTGTGTCTTTGCCCATGCGGCTCAGGCTCAGCCAAAACACGTCCATCTCTGGTGCTGTCAGCCTGAACCTTGTGGACAATTTCGACAACTTCAAATACACCGGTCCAAGTGAGATGCCGCGTGTCCGCACGCACATGCGCGAATACATGACGACTTCGCGCGTCAACATTCCCAACCTGCAAATCACGCACTTTGGACAGGCCTCGGCCAACCAGTTTTACAGCATGTACGCGGGCTATTTGGAGAGCATGTACGCCGGGGTGGGTGGCGAATGGTTGTACCGCCCCTGGCACAGCCCGTTTGCGCTGGGTATTGATGTGAACCGAGTTCAACAACGCAGTTTTGACCAACTGCTCGGCTTTGACCGTGCAGGCAGTCAAACCGGCTACCAAGTGACCACAGGCCATGTCACGGCTTATTGGGACACGGGCTGGAAGTCTACCCACGTCAGATTGAGTGCAGGGCAGTATTTGGCGGGTGATGTCGGCGCGACCATCGATTTGAGCAGAACTTTTGGCAACGGCGTCAAAGTTGGCGTTTGGGCGACCAAAACCAATGTGTCAGCGCAGCAATTTGGCGAAGGCAGTTTTGACAAAGGTTTGTACTTGCAAATTCCTTTTGACGTGATGACCACCACCCGAAGCGGCAACACTGCCAATTTGGTCTACAGCCCCTTGACCCGGGACGGCGGCGCCCGCCTGAACAGAGATTTTTCGCTCTATCACGCGACAACGGCCCGCAGCCCACAAGACACCAGTCACAAGCCAGCCGCTGTCCAGCCCTTTGCGCGTTAAGCCGGCGCTGTGACAGGCTTTCACCGGTCGCGTCATCGCCCCCCGGTCCAGTCATCGCGAGGAACGAAGCGATCTGGCTGCATCGTGTCCCATGCTTGGATGTGGAAGAGCCGGCTGTGAGGCCTTGAGTCTGACGACATCAATTGGCTGCCAATTTGCTTTTGTTCAATTGTTGGCGTTGGCAGATCAATTGGATTGAGTTTTGCACGGTCGGTGCAACGAACGCCGCCCCATGTTGGCGGCGTTTTTAGTGGGGTGGCCTCTGGGCTGCACCCTGGTGCCCAAGCTCAGTGTTTGCGGTCATCCGGGATGCGTTGGTCTTCTGGGAATTCGGCGGGGCGCTGGGTGAGCAGGCGGGGGTCGAGCAGGCGTGTGGCGTTCATCAGTTGCACCGGTCGGTTCAACATGGCGCCGCCATCCCGGGTCAGGGGGGTCCAGTTGAAGTAGGCTGTTTGCCGGCTTGAGCTGGTCATGAAGGCGTCAAACGGGATGGACCAGAAAACGCCTTTGTTGAAAGAGCCTTCGCCAAACTGCGCTGCTGACACATTCGTTTTGGTCGCAAATGCGCCCATGGTCACGCCGTTGTCAAAGGTTCGGCTCATGGACAGGGTCATGCCGCGGTCTTGTGCCAGGTATTGCCCCACGCTGAGGGCCATGTTGACGTCTTGCCATGGCGTTTGCCAGTAAAGGCTGGCATGCCCTGTTTTGGCTTTGTAGTCTCTGAATGAGAAGTTTTGTGCAAAGTCGCGTTGCTTGACCTGGGTGATGTCCAGGCCTGCTGCCCAGCGGCTGCCGGGTTGGCGGTAGAGCATTTCGCCGCCCACACCGGCAAACATGCTTTCCAGATAGCCCGCATAGACGGCGCTGGTCCAGTGGGTAGAGAGTCTTTGGACGCGGCTGAGGTACAGGTTGGGCAGGGTGATCCTGGACTCGGTCAGGTATTCGCGCATGTAGGTGCGCACCCGGGGCAGGTCCGATGGGGCCGTGTATTTGAAGCGGTCGTAGTTGTTGAGCAGGCCGGCATTGAGGCTGCCGCTCAGTTGCACATCGGCCGGCAGCGCCAGTTGACCGTTGAGCTTTAAATTGAGCTGGTACAGCACAAAGGCGTCGGGACCGCCTATGGAATGATTGAGGTGGATGCCCGGCGTGAGGCTGTAGGGCTTTGGCGTGTGGGTCATCAGGGTGCTGCCTGGCGTCAGGCTGTGCGCTGGCGGGTAGCTGTGCGTCACGGCCGGTGCGGGTGTGCTGGTGCGTGCAGGTTGTGCAAAGGGTTGCAGCCAGGCTGAGCGGTCGATGTGGTCCACGGTGAGCACATCGCCTAAAGCGCGGTGGCGCAGTTCGATGTGCGTGATGTCGGCCGGGGCATCGCGCTGCAGCACGGCCATGGCTTTGTCGATGCGTGGCGGGTGGTAGGCCGAGTCCGATTCCGTCAGCTCCAGGATCAGCGTGTTGTCCCGGCGCTGGATTTGTTGGACTTGCCATTGGGTCAGGGCTTGAATGTCTTGCCCAGTTTTTGGCCAGTGCGGTGCTGCGGACGGGGCTTGCAGTGCGACGGTTGGCGCAGGCGTGTCGGTCAGTTTGGGTATGGCCAGGCGCGACAGGTCGGTGTCAAGCGTGAAGCCCACTGACCAGGTGGTGCCCCTTTCGCGGCCCACGGACACATCCAGACCTGGGGCCAAGCGGTACACCAGGCCCAGGTTCAGGGGCGTCTTTTGTGCTTGGGTGTTGGCGGAGGGTTCGTGCTGGTAGTTGTTGCTGTCGTATTCGGCCTTGAGCACGGGGCCCCAGGGGGTTTGGTATTCGACGCCGCCAAAGAGGGCGGTACGGCCCCTGAAAAAGGTTTGGGTGCTCACGGTGCCGCCAGAGCCCACATCGTTTTGTCTTTGGTCAAAGCGTGAGCTGACCACGCTGAGGGGATTGGACAAGTTTTGCCGACTGCCCAAATAGCCCCAGGCCATGCCCATGCTGAAATCAAGACGCCCCCAGCGTTTGCTGGCCACCAGGTATTCAGAGCCAAACAAACCGGTGCCGCCCAGGTCACGAATGCCTGCAGCCATGGCGGGCAACCAGGCCGATTCGTTCCACAACCGGGCTTTGATTTCAAAGCTTTTGTCTTTAGCGCTTTGTGATCTTTTTTTATGAATGGACTGCCACGGCCTGCGGCCTTGCAGTGACGGGTACGGGTTGTCATCGCGAGCGAAGCGCGGAAAAAAGCCTCCCGACTTTGCAGTCGGGAGGCTTTGGTTTTTTTACAGACCGGCAGGTTTACATCGTGTCGATGAAGCTGCGCAGTTTGTCAGAGCGGCTAGGGTGCTTGAGCTTGCGCAGCGCCTTGGCTTCGATCTGGCGGATGCGTTCGCGGGTCACGTCAAACTGCTTGCCCACTTCTTCCAGGGTGTGGTCGGTGGACATCTCGATGCCAAAACGCATGCGCAGCACTTTGGCTTCGCGGGGCGTGAGGCTGTCCAGGATGTCCTTGACCACGTCGCGCAGACCGGCTTGCAGGGCGGCATCGATGGGCGCGGTGTGCGTGCTGTCTTCGATGAAATCACCCAGGTGGCTGTCGTCGTCATCACCGATCGGCGTTTCCATGGAGATCGGCTCTTTGGCGATCTTCATGATCTTGCGGATCTTGTCTTCCGGAATTTCCATCTTCTCGGCCAAGATCGAGGCATCGGGCTCAAAGCCGAATTCCTGCAAGTGCTGGCGCGAGATGCGGTTCATCTTGTTGATGGTCTCGATCATGTGCACCGGGATGCGGATCGTTCGGGCCTGGTCCGCAATCGAGCGGGTGATGGCCTGGCGAATCCACCAAGTGGCGTAAGTCGAGAACTTGTAGCCTCGGCGGTATTCGAACTTGTCCACGGCTTTCATCAAGCCGATGTTGCCTTCCTGGATCAAGTCGAGGAATTGCAGGCCGCGGTTGGTGTACTTCTTGGCGATCGAGATCACCAAGCGCAAGTTGGCCTCGATCATCTCTTTCTTGGCATCGCGAGACGAGCGCTCACCGGCGTTCATGCGCTTGTTGATGTCTTTCAGCTCATCGAGCGGCACCACCACTTGCGATTGCAAGTCCATCAGTTTTTGCTGCAGATCTTGCACGGGCGGAATGTTGCGGCCCATGACGGCGCTCCAGCTCTTGCCCGCAGCGGCTTGTTTTTCGATCCACTTGAGGTTGAGCAAGTTGGAGGGGATGCGCTTGCCGTTTTTGTCGCGGCCGCTGAAGTCGGCAATGAAGTTGTCTTGCGGGTAGCCGCATTTGTCTACGATGATGCGGCGCAATTCGCGCTCTTTTTTGCGCACATCGTCCACTTGGCCGCGCACCATGTCACACAATTTTTCGATGGTTTTGGCGGTGAAACGGATGGTCATCAGTTCTTCGGACAGGACCGATTGCACCTTGACGTAGGCGGGGGTGCCCCAGCCTTCCTTGTCGTAAATCTTGTGCACTTTTTCGAAGTAATCGGTGATGCGGTCAAAGCGTTCCAAGGCCTGATTTTTCAGCTCTTCGAGCTTCTTGGTCAGGGCTTTGGAGCCGCCTTTGCCATCGTCGTCGTCGGCTTCGTCGAATTCGTCGAAGTCTTCTTCGGCCACGTAGTCGTCGGCTTCGTTCAGGTTGGCGAAACCGTCCACCACGGTGGAGATGACGATTTTTCCTTCTCGGATTTCGTTGGCCAGGCGCAGGATTTCAGCGATGGTGGCAGGTGAGGCGCTGATCGCGGCCATCATGTCCATCAAACCGCCTTCGATGCGCTTGGCGATTTCTATTTCGCCCTCGCGGGTCAGTAGTTCCACCGTGCCCATTTCGCGCATGTACATGCGCACGGGGTCAGTGGTGCGGCCGAATTCGCTGTCCACGGTGGACAGGGCGGCTTCGGCGGCTTCTTCGGCTTCTTCCTCGGTGGAGCCCGTGGGTGCGTTGTCGGTGATGATCAGGCTCTCGGCGTCGGGCGTTTGCTCGTACACCGCCACACCCAGGTCGTTCAGGGTGGCGATCACCACTTCCAGGGTTTCGGCGTCGACCAGCTTGTCGGGCAAGTGGTCGCTGATTTCGCCGTTGGTCAGGTAGCCGCGGGTTTTGCCCAGTTTGATCAGCGCTTTCAGACGGTCGCGGCGCTGCTTCATTTCGGCTTCGGTCAGGACGGTCTCGTCCAGGCCAAATTCTTTCATCAAGGCACGTTCTTTGGCCTTGCTGATCTTCATGCGCAGGGGCTTGACCTTTTCAGTGGTGCCCGAATCGGCCTGGGCCACCGGTTCTTCGTCGAGTTCGGCTTCGAGTTCGGCCAATTCATCGTCGATGCTTGGCTCGGCAATGCTGCCTTTTTTCTTGGGTCCGCGTTTGGCGCCAACCACGACTTTTTTGGCCGCCGGCGTGTTGTCTTCGGCGGGCGCTGCGGCTTTGGCAACTTTGCTTGGTTTTTTGAGTGGTACGTCGGCTGCAGCCTCTTTGGCTTTGGCAGCGGGTTTCTTGTCGATGACTTCGGATTTCTTGGCGGGCACGGAGGCGGCTTTCTTCACAGGCTGAGCAGAGGCGGCTGGGGGTGGCGTGGCTTTGACTTTGGGCGCTGCTGCCTTGGGGGCCAATTTGCCCACCGGTGGGGCAGATTTTTTGGCCGCCGCCGGGGCGGACACCTTGGCAGGTGCTTTGGCTGGCGCTTTCACTGCTGCCTGGGCCTTGGCGACGGGCGCTTTGGCTTTGGCGGTGACAGGGGTCTGGGCAACGGCTTTGGACTTGGCAGGGGCCTGGGCAGGCTTCTTGGGCTTTTGAGCGGGCATGGACAACCTCAGATCACAAAAAGGGACAAGGAAACAGACACAGTCAGCGCCAAATACATCCCGGCGCGGGCGTGGGTTAAGGCACAGATCAAAGTATCAGTTGAGCGTTGAATCTGCATGGGCAAGAGGTTGGGCGAACATTTGGAATGCAGTCCTTGCGGAACGGTGACCTGCCCGCTTGGGGGCGTCGCGCTGAAGGCGGTGGTCTGGCCGGAGGTGCTGCTGTCGCGCTTGCCGAAAACCCACTATTCTACCTGAATTTTTATGGGGCTTGGCCAACTGGCCCCGTGGGAACGGGTCAGTCGTTGTCGGCTTGCTTGAATTTCATCAAGGCCATCAAGCCGCCAGCGCTGTTGTTGAACACTGAAAAAGTGCCGCCCATGCGCTGAACGGCGCGCTCGACGATGGCCAGGCCCAGGCCAGAGCCGGTGGCCGATGTTCGGGCCGCATCGCCTCTGAAGAAAGGTTGGGTGAGGTTTTTCAGGGTTTCGACAGACACCCCTGGGCCTTGGTCTCGCACGCGCAGCAGCACCCAGCCTTCGTGCACGCGAGCAACGATTTCGACGCGTGTGATGCCGTCCGCGGGGCTTTGTCCGTAGCGCCGTGCGTTTTCCAGCAGGTTTGACAGCACCCGTCCCAGTTCCACAGGTTCGGCTTGAATTTGCAGGTCTTCGCCGACGTCCACCGTGATTTGCAAGCGTGTGTTGTTACGCCACGGGGTGATGCATCGGCTGATCACGCCGGTCAATAGGACAGGCCCCAACTCGGTGGGTTCTGGGCGGGCATAGTCCAAGAACTTGTCAATGGTGTCGTCCAGTTGTTCGATGTCGGCCACCATCAGTTCGCGGGTTTGCGGGTCGCTCACGCTCAACTCTGTTTCTAGGCGCAAGCGGGCCAAGGGCGTGCGCAGGTCGTGCGAGATCCCGGCCAGCATCAAAGCGCGTTCGGCTTCGATTTTGGCCAAGCGCTCGGCCATGCGGTTGAAGCCGATGTTGACTTCACGTATTTCGCTGGTCGCGGCCCCCTCGTCCAAGGCTGCGCCATGAAAATGCCCCTCCCGCACGCGACTGGCGGCGTAGGACAGTCGCTTGAGCGGCCGGTTGATCAAGCCAGCCATGACGGCCGCCCCTAACAGTGACAGCGATGTGGTGATGCTCAGCCAGATCAGCCAGGCCGTCCCCCCTAGAGGCCTGAGGCGAGAGGGGTCCATTTGCAACCAATAGCTGTCGCTTTCTATGGCAAAGCCAATCCACAAACCCTCTTCATCGTTCACGCTGGAGGCCACAACCGTGCCGGGCCCCAGTCGGTTGATCATCTCATTGACCAGTCGGCTGTCCATGCCGGAATCGGTGAAGGTCGCAATGCGATCCGTGGGTTCGCGCAGCTGGATGCTGACATCCTCCTCGTCGGCCAGCATGGTGATGAGAGACAAGCGCGCTATTTCATCGCTGTTTTTCAGCGCGGTTTTGGTCAGGTTGACCACCGTGGCGATTTGGTGGGCATTGCGCAGGATGCGGGGCTCGTATTCCTGCGTTTTGAACATCAGCAACCACGCCACACTGCTGAAAAAAATCAGCAAGGCCAACAAAATAAAGGTGCGCCAAAAAAGACTGAGCGTGACCAGGGGGCCAGCGGATGTCGTGGGCGTTACCTTGTCTGCGTCAATGGGCGCTGGTTCACGGTTGTCCATTGGGCACAAAGACGTAGCCCACACCCCAGACGGTCTGGATGATTTTGGGCGTGGCGGGGTCGACTTCGATCATTTTTTGCAGACGGGAAATTTGCACGTCGAGGCTGCGGTCAAAGGGCTCGAACTCGCGGCCACGCGCCAGTTGGGCCAGCTTGTCGCGGGTGAGCGATTGACGGGGGTGCCTGGCCAAGGCCTTGAGCATGGCAAATTCACCAGTGGTCAGCGCCATGTCCACGCCGTCTTTGCTCAGGGCTCGGGCCCCCAAGTCGAGCTTGAAGTGGCCAAAGTTGATCACCTCGTTTTCGGCAGAGGGCGCACCGGGCAGCTCGATGACCGGCCTGCGGCGCAGCACCGCATGGATGCGGGCCAGCAACTCCCGGGGGTTGAAGGGTTTGCCCAAGTAGTCGTCGGCCCCAATCTCCAGGCCGTTGATGCGGTCGACGTCTTCGCCTTTGGCGGTCAGCATGATCACGGGCGTTTTGACCCCGCTGGCCCGCAAGCGTTTGCAGATGCTCAGGCCGTCTTCCCCGGGCAGCATCAGGTCCAGCACCATCAGGTCGATGGTCTCGCGCAGCAGGATGCGGTCAAGGGCCCGGCCGTCTTCGGCCAACAACACGTCAAAACCTTCTTGCGACAAAAATCGGCGCAACAAGTCTCGAATGCGGGCGTCATCGTCGACGATGACAATTTTGTCCAAGCGGGGGGAGTGGCTCATGGTTTTATTGAGCCGTCCAGCCGCCGTCCATGTTCCAGGCTGCGCCGCGCACGTTGTTGCCGGCTGCAGAGCAGAAGAACACCGCCAGTTCGCCCAGCTCTTCGGGGGTGGTGAACTGCATGGACGGTTCTTTTTCCAGCAACAGGACTTTTTTGGCTTCTTCGTTGGACAGGCCCATGGCGGCGGCTTTGGCGTCCACCTGTTTTTGTACCAGGGGGGTCAGCACCCAGCCGGGGCAAATCGCGTTGCAAGTCACGCCGGTGGTGGCGTTTTCCAGGGCGGTGACTTTGGTCAAACCCACCACGCCGTGCTTGGAAGCGACATAGGCCGATTTTTCGGCAGAGCCGACCAAACCATGGGTCGAAGCCACGTTGATGATCCTTCCCCAATTGGCCGCTTTCATGGCGGGCAAGGCCAAACGGGTGGCGTGGAAAGCGCTTGTCAAGTTGATGGCAATGATGGCGTCCCAGCGCTCGACCGGAAAATCTTCGATTTTGGCCACGTGTTGGATGCCGGCGTTGTTGACCAGGATGTCCACGCGGCCAAAGGTGTCGGCCGCGAACTTCATCATGGCTTCGATCTCAGAGGCATTGCTCATGTCGGCGCCATGGTGAACCACCTTGACGCCCAGTGCGGCAATTTCGGCCTTGGGGCCTTCGGCATCGCCAAAGCCGTTGAGCACAATATTGGCGCCTTGTTTGGCCAAAGACTTGGCAATGCCCAGACCAATACCGCTGGTCGAGCCGGTGACCAACGCTGTTTTACCTTGCAACATGATGTCCACTCCGAAAGATGAATTAGGATGATCAAAAAACCCATTATGGCGCTGCCAAAGCTCTGTTAGAGCCGCAGCGCTTTTTGATTGTTACCCTTTGTCATGACCGCCACGATGCCTGCGCACTCCCGACCTCAACTTGAATTTGTGGCCTGTCCCCATCCCGAAGGCGAGCACTGCATGGCTTTTTGGCGCTGGGGTGACACGCAAGCGGCCCATGTGGTGGTGTGTGTGCATGGCCTGACGCGTCAGGGCCGGGATTTTGACCGACTGGCCCAGGCCTTGGTCGCCCAAAGCCCGCATCCCGTGCAGGTCATTTGCCCCGATGTGGTGGGGCGTGGCCGCAGCGATTGGCTGGCTGACCCTGCCGGCTACCAGATGGCGCAATATGCCGCCGACATGCTGGCCTTGCTGGCCCAGGTCCAAAAGCAAATGGGTCCAGAAAACCCCCTGCAAACCTTGGATTGGGTGGGCACCAGCATGGGCGGGCTGATCGGCATGGTGCTGGCGGGGCAGGCTGGTTTGCCGCTGCCTGTGCCGATTCGCCGTCTGGTGCTGAACGATGTGGGGCCAGCCATCGTCTGGGGCTCGGTGCAGCGCATGCAAACCTATGTGGGCCAATACGGCCAGTACCGCGATCTGGATGAGGCGGCTGCCGCTTTGTGGGCCTTGTCAACCGGTTTTGGGCCCGTGCCTGCCGATGTGTGGCGCGAGATGTCTGCGCACATGCTGCGCCCCGGCACCGACGGCGCCGTGACCTTGCATTACGACCCGGCCATTGGCGTGCCGGTGCGGGCCCTGACACCCGAAGCGGCCGCGGCGGGTGAAGCCCTGTTGTGGGCTTTGTACGACCAGATTCAGGCCAAAACTTTGCTCATCCGCGGGCAAGACTCTGACTTGCTCACCCCCGAAACCGCCACCGCCATGACCGAGCGCGGCCCCCGCGCCCAGCTGGACACTTGGCCGGGTTTTGGCCATGCCCCCACCTTGACTGGCGATGCCCAAATTGCGGTGGTGGCCAAGCTCTTGCTGGGCGATTGAGTCCATGGGCAGCCCCACTTCCAGCCATTCGGCCAGGCCGATGTCGGCCTCCAGCCGTATGCATGCCGCGCATCTTCCGCCCGTCATGCTGGCCACGGCCGATGCCGCCGAAAGTGCCCAACACGGCGAAACCCTGGCCAAAGCCCGCGCTTTTGCCGAGCCGTTGATCGCGGGCGAAACGCTGGACACGGGCGAAAACATCCTGGCGCATGCCGAGGCTGTGGCCGCGATCTTGGCCGGCATTGGCGGTTCGGTGGCCATGCAGGCGGCCAGTTACTTGGTTTATGCCTGCCCGCACCTGAACAAGCCCGAAGAAGTGATGGCCAAGGCCTTTGGTCTGCCGCTGGCGCAACTGGCCATGCAAACCCACCAGTTGGTGCTGGTGCAGCGCATGTCCCGGGCGGCCGAGGCCCACACCCGGGGGACTGACAACGCACCGCTCAGCCCCCGCTTGCAGACAGAAAACGTGCGCAAGATGCTGCTGGCCTTCAGCCGCGACTTGCGGGTGGTCATGCTGCGCCTGGCCTCGCGCTTGCAAACCCTGCGCCACTTCGCCGCCACCAAATTGACCGTGCCCCCCGAGTTGGCCAGCGAATCCCTGCAGGTCTTTGCGCCCTTGGCCAACCGCTTGGGCATCTGGCAAATCAAATGGGAGATGGAAGACCTGTCCTTCCGTTTTTTGGAGCCTGTCACCTACAAGGACATTGCCCGGCTGCTGGATGAAAAACGCACCGAACGCGAACGTTACATGGTGGCCCTGCGCGAGCGACTGCAGCAAGCTTTGGCCAGCCAGGGCATTGCGGCCACGGTGGCGGGACGACCCAAACACATTTACAGCATCGTGCGCAAGATGCGGGGCAAGTTGCTGGCGTTTGACCGCGTGTTTGACATCCGTGCGCTGCGTGTGGTGGTGCCCAGCGTGGCCGATTGCTACCAAGTGCTCAGTTGGGTGCACGAACACTTTGCCCCCATTGCCGAAGAATTTGACGACTACATCGCCAAGCCCAAAGCCAACGGCTACCAATCGCTGCACACTGTGGTGCGCGACACCGATGGGGGCCCGATTGAGGTGCAGATCCGCACCCAGGCCATGCACGAGCACGCCGAAAACGGGGTGGCCGCACATTGGGCCTACAAGGAAGCCGGGGCCAAAGGCTACGCGGGGGTGTCGGCCACCAGCGAATACGACACCAAGATTGCCGTGCTGCGCCAGTTGCTGGCCTGGGAGCGCGACCTGTCAGGGGCTGCCCAAGCCAGTGCGCAAGGCAGTGGCCTGTTTGACGACCGCATCTATGTGCTGACGCCCGACGCCGCCGTGGTCGAGCTGCCGCAAGGCGCCACGCCCATCGACTTTGCCTACACCGTACACACCAACCTGGGCCACCGCTGCCGGGGTGCCAAAGTGGATGGGGCCATGGTGCCCCTGAACACCCCGCTTAGCAATGGCCAGACGGTGGAGATCACCGCCATCAAGGAGGGCGGGCCATCTCGTGACTGGCTCAACGCCGAGTTGGTCTTTTTGGCCAGCCCACGCGCACGCGCCAAAGTGCGGGCCTGGTTCAATGCGCAAGTCAGCGCCGAGACCATCGCCCGTGGCCGTGAGGCGGTCGAAAAATCCCTGCAGCGCCTGGGCCGCACCGCGATCCGCTTGGACGATTTGGCCAGCCAATTGGGCTTCAAATCGGCCGACGGCTTGTTTGAGGTGGTGGGCAAGGACGAGTACTCGCTGCGCAACATCGAGGTGTTGCTCAACCCCCCCGAGCCCGCGCTGGAGGCTGATGAGTACTTTCAGAAAAAGTTCAAGGGCGCAGTCACCCGCAAGTCGGCATCGGGCGTGCTGGTGGTGGGGGTGGACTCCTTGCTCACGCAACTCTCGCGCTGCTGCAAACCCGCGCCACCCGATGCGATCGGTGGCTTTGTCACCCGCGGCAAGGGCGTCAGCATCCACCGCCAAGACTGCAGCAACTTCCGCGAACTGGCTGCGCGCCACGGCGAGCGCGTGATCGATGTTCGCTGGGGCGAACACAAAGGCTCTGATGCCTCGGTTTACCCGGTCGATGTGGCGGTGGAAGCCTTTGACCGGCAAGGCTTGCTGCGCGACATCTCCGAAGTTTTTGCCAAAGAGAAGATGAACGTGATCGGCGTGCAGACCCAGTCGGTCAAGGGCACGGCCTGGATGACCTTCACGGTGGAAATTGGCGATGCGGGCACTTTGAACAAAGTTCTGGGCAGCGTGCGCGGCGTCAAAGGGGTGAGGGCGGCCCGCAGGCGGTAAGCACCCGTAATTGAAACGCCGCCCAAATGGGGGGTTTTTCTCGCTATAATTCAAGGCTTAGCAGGCGCGTAGCTCAGTTGGTTAGAGCACCACCTTGACATGGTGGGGGTCGCTAGTTCGAATCTAGTCGCGCCTACCAAATTCGGTAGGAAAATCAAGCACTTGGCGGAAACGCCCGGTGCTTTTTTTTTGGCCGCACGGAATCCAAACGGGAAACTGCTTTTAAATCGATGTCCTGTTCGGCCGTAATTTGACCCCCGAAAACACTTTGTTGTTCAGCATCTGGCCGTCTGGGTTGTTGCCGATCGCACGGTGCAGTTTTGCATGCGCAACAAAATCTATATGAGTTACCGGTAGTGACTTCGTGTGGAATGAATTTATGATAAGCACCAGCGAGCGCATCAAAGACGCCAAGTCACGCTGGCGCGCTAGGACCGATTTTCTCTGCCGGACTGAACTGCGGACGGCTTCAGGGTATCGGCAACGCGACACCGATCGCGATCGTCAGGAGACCAGGCAATGAAACATCCGAACAAGCTGCAAGAAACAACGGCGGTATCCGCTTCATCCACGTCATCTGCCGCCGACACGGTCAGCGCGGCCGACGAGACGCAAGAAGCGCATGCTGCCGCGATGCAGTCCTACCTGCGCGACGGCGAGGCCCGGGCTTTCGCGCTCGGCAACCGTGGCCCCATTCGCCGCACCGCGGACGGCCGAATCCACCCCAATATTCTCGACGCCTACTGGCGCTGCGGCTTCTACGTGCTTGAAGGCGTGCTGGGCCCGGAGGAATTGGCCGACATCGAGGCCGACCTGCGCGACAACGTGCTCGGCCGGTTGCCCGTCCATCGCGGCGCCGCGGTGGATGCCCTGGGGCGGCCCGCGCTGGCGGTCGACAACACTGCACCGACCCTGTTCTGGTCGAAGCCCCTGGCCGATCCGTTTGGCGGCACCGCGCTTGCCGGGGGCCGCCATCCGGTGAAGATGCATGAACCGACGGCGGCAGCTGGTGCACCCGACGAGATCGTCTACTTGATCCTCGGCTCGCTGCAGTTCTCCGAGACACATCTTCGGGTCTACGGGCATCCCGACCTGCTCGCCGTGGCAGCCGCGGTCAACGGCGACGACTTCGTGCCCTTCAACGAGGCGCTGTTCATCAAGGAGCCCGGCCTGGGCGCATCGGTGGCCTGGCACCGTGACGGCCTCACCCACTGGGACAGCCCCGATTGGGACGCCGGCTCGCACGGCTTCAACTTCATGGCGCAGGTCTACGGCTGCACGCCCGCCAACGGCGTGTGGGTGGTGCCCGGGTCGCACGCCCAGCGCCGCGTCGACATCAAGGCGATGGTGGCGCGGGCCGGCTCCGACCGGTTGCCCGAGGCGGTACCGATCATCTGCCAGCCCGGAGACGTGGCGATCACCAACCGGCAGGCGGTGCACGGCTCGTTCGCCAACACAAGCCCCGACTGGCGGATCACGCTCAACCTTGGCTTTCACCGGCGACGCTCGGTGCTCGGCGTGATGGGCGGCGGCATCCATGCGACGCCGGCGGTGTTCGACGACGCCCGCATCCGCGAGCGGGCCCGCGCTATCGGCTACGGTATCGACGCCCGGCGGCAGCGCTTCACACAGGAGACGCCCTTCGTCTATCGGCCGCACGCCGAATCTGGCGAGCGTTTCAGCTGGGACGAGACCGTGCGCGCGACGATGAAGGACTACAACCGGCTGGACCTGAGCATCTGAGCGCTGAACCAAGTCTTCGTCGCTTTCTTTGAAGGCGTTTTTGAGGTTTAGGAGCGAGACCATCAGGCGGGTGGGCAAGCGGGGACTGTTGCCGCTGACCGAAAACCGACTATCTTGGGTGCCATCGTGCTGTGCATGGTGGAACTGCGCAGCGGGTCATTGACCCCATTTGGTTTCTTGGGCTTTGATGGCCAAAGGCTTTGGCAGGCTGTAGCCGGTGCCATGGTCGGTTTTGATCTCCAGCCGATCGACTGGGAACTTGGCCAATTTGCTGCGCAATCGGCTGACGATGACTTCCAATCGCGCTTTGGCCTGTTTGTCGCTCAATCCGGTGTGGCCCATTTTGTCGGTCAACAGCTCATAGGTGCACAGGCCATTGACCGTAGACAAGGTTTCCAGCAGCAAACATTCACTGGGTGTCAGGCTGAGCATGTCCAATTTTGGCGAGAGCAAGCGCTGGTCTTTGATGTGCAAGGTCCAAGGTTGGTCAGGCAGCGGCGCAACCGCTGGTGCACAAAATTGCGAGCGCCGGCGCAAGTTGCGCACCACCGCCAGCAACTCTTCAGCCCGCGTGGGCTTGGTCAGGTAAATATCGGCGCCCGCCACATAACCTTCGGTGCGGTCAATGCCCATGACTCGGGCCGTGAGCATCACAATGCCAATGCGCGGATGGGTGCTGCGCAACCACTTGCACAGGCTGATACCGTCTTCACCGGGCAAGTTCAAGTCAAGCACCACAATGTCGGGCGCTTGCTGCGCCATGCAAGCCCGCAGGCTCTCGCCGTCGTCGGCACAGCGCACAGACCAGCCCGCGGCATGAAGCACGACAGACAATTCTCCGCTCAGTCGCAGGTTGTCGTCGACCACCAGCAGATCACCCAGCGGGGCATTGGCGGCATCAGTTTTCATTTGCATGGCAAAACCAGTGTGAAACTGATTTTTTGTGATTGGATTTGCATCACCACTTCGGTGCCCAAAGCGTGTGCCAAGGATTGGGAAAGCCACAGGCCAAGTCCTGCGCCTGATTGGTTGCGCGCAGATTCAGCCCGGTAAAAGCGCTCAAACGCCAAATCGGGCGAGGGCGTACCGGCTTCGCCCACTTCGTTGGACACGCAAAACGACACCATGGGCGCTTGTCCGTCGCGCTGCACCGCTTGCACAGCCAGCTCGACCAAGGTGTCGGGTGGTGAGTATTTGAGTGCATTGGTCAGCAAGTTGCTGAAAATGATCTTCAGATAATGCATGTCTGATACCAGAACCGTCTCACTTGTAATGCCCTGCACCAAGATATAAATCCGATCGCTGCGGTGCGTCGCTTTGAGGGCCGCCATCAAATCGTTCAGCGTGAAGGCCCCGATGCGCATGGGCAACTGGCCTTGCTCAAAACCGTCCATTTCAGAGCAGCGGTCAATGATGGCGTCGATCTCTTGCAGCGACTGCTCGATGGCCGCCGACCGTTGTTGCAAAGGGTCATCTTGACCGATGCGCGCCTTGATGCCCGACAGCGCCAAGTGGCTCACGGCCAGTGGGTTTTTGAGTTCATGTGCCAGCATGGCGGTGAACTTGCGTTGACGCTCCAGGCGTTTGCTCTCCAAATCCAAGCTTTCTTGGGACAACTGCAGTTCATTTTGGATAACGTGAAGTTGATTGGCTTTGAGGCGCTCATAAAACCAAGTGGCCAAGCCCATGATCACCAAAAGCGGGACCGTCCTGCTGAGGACGTTTTGGATAAACAAATCCGATGTCAACTCGACAGCATGTCCACCCAAAACCCCCCCGGACTTCCAAGACACCGCCACAAACATCGCAGATGACAACGACAAGACGCCAAATGCCACTTTATTGGAAAGCTGTCGCAGGGTGCGGGGGTCCCGAATCGCGGCTGTCAGCAGAAAAGCAAAAAAGATCGGGGGGCCGCATCGCCAAGCCAACATGCTCAAATTGGAGGCTGCGCTGGGCTCAAAAAAGGCATAAACGACCATGCCCAGCTGGAAAATAGACCACAACCACATCCAGCGCAGCCAGCCTTGCTCGGAGAAAAGCGTTGTCAAGAACACGGTGAAGATGCCCCCGGCGATGGCAACGTTGGCAATGATGATGGGCGTCGCTAGGCCCATGATCACAGCCAAAGACAAGTCCAACAGGGTGATGGCGAGGCCCGAGGTCAGCCAATGTTGGATTTGCGATAACACCAACAAGCTGCAGATCAAGGCGTTCAACAAGCTGAAATGGTGAAAAGTTCGCCACAACATGACCAGAAAAAATACCAGTGCCAACGTGCTGATGATGGTCGTCATGACGGCCATTTTCTTGTCGTGCAAATTCAGTTCTTCTTTGCTCCCCACAAAAGCAATCACCGCTGCGTTGTGGCGTGAATGGATTCTGAGATAGAAATCCTCACCCTGGCCCGCTGCCCCAAGTTCAGTCTTTGAAATGAAGTCTTGCGGCGTCAAGCTTCTCTCTCGCCATTGACCAGTGCCAGAGGGTGAGTACACAGACACGTTACCCAGATGGGGTGGTATGAGTTGCATCAACAGCGGCGCATCTGCACCATTGGCTTGCTCAATGTGCAGACGCAGCCACGCGACCTTGTCACCAATCGCCAATCGCTCCAGAGGGTTGAAAGGCTTGAAATCTTGTGTGCGTACGCTTTCAAAATCCAAGCGCCCGCTTTCATCCACAAAGAGGGTTCGCTGAACCTGAAAGCGCTGGGCTGACATGCCCTCTGTGGGCGCAGCACTTTGGGCCAAGGCACTCCCAAAAACAAGCATCACCAAGCACGCCCCAAGCAACCAGCGCCAGGCACTGGGTTGGTTGGTGGGTGAGTGAACCTTCAATCGAAACATGTCAGGCATCTTAGCGGCGGGGGCCTGCAAACCTTGCAGCGCACTGCAAGTTTTGGAGATATGCGACTGATAAAAACATCGAATTCTTCAAAAGCGCCCAAACTATGAACAACCATTGCACCCCAAGCCCAACGGCCCAACACCTCGGTTTTACAGACCGTTTGGCGGTGGCAACCCTGCTTTCTTTTAGCTTGTTTCCCGCCATTTCCGTGGCTCAAACACTGCCCAGTGCAAGCACCTTGCAGCAGCAAATCGAGCGTGACCAACAGGCCGACAAACAGCGTGTGCAGATCCAACAAGCCCCCAAGCCCACTGTAGAAGAACCGCTGCAGGGCCAGACCATCGTGGTCCAAGAATTCAAATTCAAGGGCAACACCTTGCTGAGCAGCGAAGCATTGAGCGCCGCACTGGCCCCGCTGCTGGGCCGCCCGCTTGACTTTGCGCGGCTGCAAAGTAGCCCGGTGTTGGTGGCTGACCTCTACCGCGACAAAGGCTGGGTGGTGCAAACCTTTTTGCCCGAGCAAAAAATCGACCAAGGCAGTGTGACCATTGAGATCGTCGAGGCGGTCTTTGGCCAAACCCTGGTGGCCGGCGATACAGCGACCCGGGTGCCCAAAGAAGACGTGTTGCAGATTTTTGCGCGCCAGCAACAAGTGGGCAAGTTCTTCAACATCCATGCGGTGGACCGCGCTTTGCTCTTGGCCGACGACCTGCCAGGCATCACCGTCTCGGGCGCATTGGCCCAAGGCGCGCAAGCGGGGCAAACCGATCTGGTCTTGCAACTGGCCGATGAGCCATGGCTCAACGCCAATGTCACGGCCGACAACACAGGCGCCGTTTCTACAGGCACCTCACGCGTCATGGCCGCGTTGAATCTGAACAGCCCCACCTTCAGGGGCGACGCCATGAGCCTCAATGCGATGGCGTCCAAAGGCACGCGCTACGCCCGATTGGCCTACGGCTTACCCCTGGGCACAGACGGCTGGCGCTTGGGGCTCAATGCTTCGCGCTTGGATTACGAGTTGATCACTGAACCCTACGCCAGCCAAAAACGGCAAGGCAACCCCACCCAAGGCGATGCCAGCACGGCCGGCCTGGAGCTGAGCTACCCCTGGTTGCGCAGCCGCAGTGTGAACCTGAACACCAGTTTGAGCGCCGAGAAAAAAACCTATGACAACATCGCCAGCGGTGTTTCTGCGTCGGCCTACCAAAGCACACCGGTGTCGCTGGCCTTGAGCGGCAACAGCTTTGACAGCCTGGGCCAAGGTGGCGCCAACGCGTTTTCTTTGACCTTGACGGCGGGCAAACTGAACCTGGACGGCTCGCCCACGCAGTCAAGCGATGCCAGCACCACCCAAACCGCGGGTGGCTACAAGAAGATCCGCTACGCCATCAGCCGACAGCAACAACTCGCCTCTGGCTTGTCGTTTTACGCCGCTTTCACTGGGCAGTTGGCCAACAAAAACCTGGACTCTTCAGAAAAGTTTTACCTCGGGGGCAGCAGCGGCGTGCGCGCCTACCCCAGCAGCGAAGGGGGCGGCACCTCGGGCCAGATGCTCACCCTGGAACTGCGTTGGCAAGTGGCCGACGGCTTGAGCCTGACGGGCTTTTATGACCATGGCCGCATCCGTGTGAACAAACTCAACGACTTTGAAGGCGCGTCCGCCCTGAACGCCTACGCGCTCAAGGGCGCTGGCCTGTCCTTGGGCTGGCGCAACAGTTCGGGCACCTCGGTGCAAACGACCTATGCCCGGCGCGTCGGGACCAACCCCAATGCCATCACCACCGAAGTCAATCGCGGTGCAGACCAAGACGGCACCTTGAAAACCAACCGCATCTGGATCACCGTCTCACAGGCGTTTTAAATCATGAACAGCAACTACAAACTGGTCTACAGCGAAATCCTCAACACCTGGGTGGCGGTCGCCGAGCACGTCAGTGCCCGCGGCAAAAAAAGCGCCCTGCGTTTGGTGACTGCAGCAGCGCTCATGGCCGGTGGTGCTGTGGGCACCGGTCCGTCCTTGGCGGCGCCGCCGCTCATCACGCCGCCTGCCGTTAACCAGTTGCCCACCGGCGCGCAAGTCGCTGCAGGCACCGTCAGCTTCAGCAAAACCCAAACCGCCACCGCCGCCAGCATGGCCGTGCAGCAAAGCTCCAACCAGGCCATCGTCAACTGGCAAAGCTTCAACGTGGGGGCCAACGCCAAGGTCAACATCACGCAGCCTAACAGCACCAGCGTGCTGCTCAACCGTGTGCAAAGCAGCGACCCCAGCCAGATCTTTGGGCAGATCAATGCCAACGGCCAAGTGCTCTTGCTCAACCCCAACGGCGTGTACTTTGCACCCGGCTCGCGGGTGGATGTGGGCAGCTTCACCGCCAGCACGCACAGCATCAGCGATGCAGACTTTTTAAACGGCAAACACCAGTTCAACCGCAACGGGGCCACTGGCAGCATCCTCAATGAAGGCCACATCACGTCAGGCCTGGGTGGCTACATAGCGCTGCTGGCGCCCGAGGTGCGCAACCTTGGCGTGGTGCTGGCCCAGATGGGCGGCACGGTGGCTTTGGCGGCGGGTGAAAGTTTTGAGCTGCAGTTCAACAGCAACAAGCAGTTGACCAATGTGCTGGTCACACCAGCCACCCTTCAAACCCTGGTGGACAACGGCCAAGCGGTGCAAGCCCCGGGCGGCTTGATCATCTTGTCGGCGCAAGCGGCCAGCGGATTGCTCGGCGGTGTGGTGAAAAACAGCGGATCGATATCGGCCACCGGCTTGGTGAACGACGGCGGCACCATCCGCCTGAGTGCCAGCCACAAGATTGAACTGGCGCAAACCAGCAGCATCAGCGCCGATGCGGCTCCCAACAGTGTAGGCAAGGGCGGGCGCATCGACATCATCACCGACTTGGGCAACGCCAGCGGCATCACGCAGGTGGACGGCACCATCAGCGCCAAGGGCGGAGAGCAGGGCGGTGATGGCGGGTTTGTGGATACGTCTGCAGCGACTTTGAACGTGGCCGACACGGCCCGCGTCAGTACGCTGGCGCCCCAAGGGCAAGCCGGCAACTGGCTGCTAGACCCCTACGACTTCACCATCAGCGCAAACGGCGGCAACATCACCGGGGCCGCGCTGACGACCGCGTTGGCTAACGGCTCGGTGACCATCACCGCGCCCAATACCTGCGCGGGCATCACTTGCACGGTCACGTCCACGGGCACCATGGGTGATATCTACGTCATCGACGCGGTGAGCTGGTCCGCCAACACCCTGACCTTGAACTCGGGCTACAACATTTATGTGGGCACCACGTCTGCCACCGGCTCGCTCACGGTCACGGGGACAGGCTCGCTGGCCTTGAACCCGAGCACCAGCACCATCACGGGCTACACCACGGGCGGCGCCGTGCTCATGGGCATGGCCAGCACGCCAACGGGCGGATTGAATACCGGATATTGGAATGGCACTGCCTTTAGCACCGGTGCTGCCACCGGATTCAATGGCCAGATCAATGTCAATTTGGCCTCTGGCGGAACCATCAAGATCAATAACAATACTTATACGGTGATCAACAGCGAAACTGACTTTCGAAATATGACCCTTAACAGTACCGCTGTGCGGTACATCTTGGGTAGCAACTTGGCTTTCACGACGTCTTATTCGCAAGCCGTTGTTGCCCCTGGAATCAGCACCCCATTTAAGGGTAATTTCAATGGTTTTGGCCATGAAATCAGTGGCTTGTCCATCAACAACTCAACAGCCTCATCCAATACAGGCTTGTTTGGCTATGCATCCGCAGAATCGACAAATATTTCCAATATCGGCGTTGCCGGAAGTATTACGACCACCAGTACGAACACAAACTCGCACACCGGTGGCTTGATAGGCCAACTGGGTGGAGACAGCTACGGCTCAGTTTTCAATGCCTATTCGACAACCGTCATCACTGCTGTGAATACCACCAATGAACGTTATGTGGGGGGTCTGATTGGCTATGCTGAATACGTGACGATTAAGAATGTCTCTGCTGCGGGTGCAGTCACTGCGAGCGGTGGCGTAGGTGGTTTGATCGGTAGAGCTGGAGAACGTGCCACAGTGTCCTATGCCAACGCATCGGGCGCAGTTACGGCTACTTCTGTGGCAAACGGAAACAATTCTGTGGGTGGCCTCATCGGATATATCAGAAACAGCGACATTTCCTATTCCTATGCAACCGGTGCAGTCAATGCCAACAATACTTTAACCAATAGCATTGGTGGCTTGGTAGGCAAACTGGATGGCGGCAGTATCACTTATTCGTATGCCGCTGGAAATGTGACCAATGCTGGTGGCGGGGATACCGGCGGCTTGGTAGGTCACTCAGCTCACGTTTCTCTGTATTCCAATGTTTATGCAACCGGTAACGTTCAAGCCTCAACGGCTACCGGATTTGTCGGCGGGTTGATAGCCAACATGTACAACAACGGTGGCGGAACAGTGTCCTATGCGTATGCATCTAACACGGTGACAGGGCCTGCATTTTCAAGCCAAAACTCAACAGGCGGCTTGATCGGGCAGATTGGAAATGGCTTGAATACGAACACGTACGCCAATGGCACGACACTGACCTATTTGTACTGGGACTCCAGCAAAAACCCAACAATCACAGGTGTTGGCTCACTTCTCAGAAATAACACCAATACGGCCTATGGGTCTGGTAGCACTGCATCTAATGTGTCCTCCATCACAACCGCCAACTTAAAGGCAGCCACTAATATCGCAGGCTTTACCTTTGGCAGTGCGGGCTTTGGCTATGCCGGTTCGGTGAACGGGGGGTTGCCGGTCCTGTGTACTGTGAGTTTGTGCACCAGTTTTGAATCATCCGTGGTCGCGGCCACCTACAACGGTGCTTCTGGGGGTTTGTGGTCTTTAAGCACCAATTGGCTGGGCGGCATTGCCCCCGTGGCAGGCTCGACGGTCAGCGAGGCGATCATCAACAGCGGTTCGACGGTGAATTTCGACACCGCCAATGTGGGCAGTCTTGGCTTTGATATTAGAAATGCCGGCACCATCTCGTTCACCGGATCAAGCGATGTCACTTTATCCGGCGTGATCAGCGGCGCGGGCAGTTTGACCATGGCGGGCAACGGCACGGTCACCCTGTCGGGTGCCAACACCTACACCGGCGGCACCACCATCTCTGCGGGCACTTTGCAATTGGGTGCGGGCGGGGCGACCGGCAGCATTGAGGGCAATGTGACCAACAACGCCACGCTGGCCTTCAACCGCAGTGATAACTTGACGTATGCAAACGTGATCAGCGGCACAGGGTCGGTGACCAAGATGGCAGCCAATACGTTGACTTTCACAGGCACCAACACTTACAGCGGTGGCACCTCCATCAGCACAGGCACGTTGAAAACGGGCAGCGCAACGGCATTGGGCACAGGTGCCATATCAGTGAGTAATGGTGCAGCGCTGGACCTCAATGGCATGACCATGACCAGCACCGGTGTGCTGACTTTGAATGGCACGGGTATCAGCAGTGGCGGCGCGTTGACGAACTCCAGCAGCACCGCCGGTACCTATGCGGGAAATATTACTTTGGGCATGGCCTCTTCTGTGGGCAGTTCCAGTGGCGACATCACCGCAAGTGGGGCAATCAGCGGTGCCCATGCCTTAACCAAGATAGGCACAGACACCTTAACGCTCTCAGGCACCAACCTCTACAGTGGCGGTACCACCATTTCTGCGGGCACTTTAAAAACGGGCAGTGCCACCGCATTGGGTAGCGGCACGGTGTCGGTCACCAACCTTGCAGCCTTAGACCTCAATGGCCAGACCATGACCAGCACCGGTGTGCTGACTTTGAATGGCACGGGTATCAGCAGTGGCGGCGCGTTGACGAACTCCAGCAGCACCGCCGGTACCTATGCGGGAAATATTGCTTTGGGCATGGCCTCTTCTGTGGGCAGTTCCAGTGGCGACATCACCGCAAGTGGGGCAATCAGCGGTGCCCATGCCTTAACCAAGATAGGCACAGACACCATAACGCTCTCAGGCACCAACCTCTACAGTGGCGGTACCACCATTTCTGCGGGCACTTTAAAAACGGGCAGTGCCACCGCATTGGGTAGCGGCACGGTGTCGATCACCAACCTTGCAGCCTTAGACCTTAATGGCCAGACCATGACCAGCACCGGTGTGCTGACTTTGAATGGCACGGGTATCAGCAGTGGCGGCGCGTTGACGAACTCCAGCAGCACCGCCGGTACCTATGCGGGAAATATTACTTTGGGCATGGCCTCTTCTGTGGGCAGTTCCAGTGGCGACATCACCGCAAGTGGGGCAATCAGCGGTGCCCATGCCTTAACCAAGATAGGCACAGACACCTTAACGCTCTCAGGCACCAACACCTACAGTGGCGGCACCACCATCAATCTCGGCACATTGAAATTGGGCGCGGGCGGGGCGACCGGCAGCATTGAGGGCAATGTGACCAACAACGCCACGCTGGCCTTCAACCGCAGTGATAACTTGACGTATACAAACGTGATCAGCGGCACAGGGTCGGTGACCAAGTTGGCAGCCAATACGTTGACTTTCACAGGTGACAACACTTACAGCGGCGGCACCACCATTTCCGCTGGCACGCTGAAAACTGGCAGCGCAACGGCATTGGGCACAGGTGTCATATCAGTGAGTAATGGTGCAGCGCTGGACCTCAATGGCCAAACCATGACGAGCACAGGCGTGTTGACTCTTCGGGGTACAGGCGTCAGTGGTACGGGTGCTTTGCTCAACAGCGGTAGCACTGCGGCCACATACGCTGGCGCCTTGGCGTTGGGTGCCAACAGCAGCATCATGAGTGGTTCGACCACCACGTCGATCAACTTGACCAGCACCGACACACTGGCCGGTGGTGGTTTTACCCTGACCTTGGATGGTCCGGAGGTGTCGTCTGCTAACCATCTCTACAGCAGTATTGACAACACCACCGCCAAGATCATCAAGAACAGTTCGGTCTTTTGGACCTTTTATGGCAACAACACTTACTCTGGTGGAACAGACATCAATGGCGGCACCATCAGAGCGGGCAGCCCTACTGCGTTAGGTTCAGGCGCCATCACGGTGGCCTCTGGTGGATCCCTTGACCTCAGAGGTCAAACCATGACCAGCACAGGCACGCTCTCTTTAAATGGTACGGGTTACGCTAATTTGGGTGCGTTGCGCAACAGCAATGCCACCGCAGCCGCCTATGCTGGGCCGGTTGTCTTGACTGGCAACGCCAACGTCATTGCACAAACTGGCGCCATTCAATTGACCCATACCGGCACCATCACTGGCGCCACATTTGGACTGACACTGGGCGGTGACCAGGGTGGCAGCATCGCTGCCATCATTGGCACCACCACCGGCAGCCTGACCAAGCAGGACGGCGGCACTTGGATACTCGGCGGCGCCAACACATACTCCGGCGGCACCACCATCAGTGCAGGCACCCTCAAACTGGGCTCTGCCACGGCGGCCGGATCAGGTGCGATCGGTGTGGGCATTGGCGGGGCGCTGGACCTCAATGGCCAGACCCTCACCAGTACCGGCGCGCTCACCTTGAACAGCACGGGTGTGGCCAATGGCGGTGCACTGGTCAATTCCAGCAGCAGCGCAGGCACGTACGCCGGCGCCGTTACCCTCGCGTCTGACTCAAGCTACGGTGGCGTGGGTGCCATCACCTTCGGCTCGACGGTCAACAGCGCATCGTCTGCCGCTTATGCCTTGAGCAGCACCAGCGCAGGCAACCTGGTGTTCAACGCCGCTGTCGGCGCCAGCTACGCACTGTCTTCGCTGAGCACCGGCACCGGGACCACCACCTTGGGTGCCAACGTCACGACCGTCGGCGCGCAGACCTATGGCGGCCCGGTGGTGATCAAGAACAGCTCTGGCGTCACACTGGCCAACACCAACAGCGCCATCACCTTTGGCGCCACAGTGGACAGTCTCAGCGCCACCAGTTATGGGCTGACCTTGAGCAACGGAGGTGGGGCCACCACTTTCACGGGGGCCATCGGCGCGACCGAAGCCATCGGCGCACTGACCGTGAATGGCACAGGCACCATCACCCTTGGGGGCAACGTCAGCACCAAGGGCAATCAAAGTTATTTCGGTCCCGTGAGCATCGCTGCGGGCGTCACGATGACAGCCAACCCTTTAGCGGGTACATCCGGCATCATCACCAACGGCAACAACAACGACAGCTACTACGCATTTGGCGTCACGGGCTTGACCAGTTCGTCGATCATAGAAAGTAACCATTACATTGTCTCGGGCGGCAGCAGCTCGGCAGCCATCACATCGGCGACCAACAGTAAGCTTGGGATCATGTTTTACAACAACACCGGCACCATGAACGGTGCAGGTACTAACAACAATTGGTGTTGCATCAATTATCCGGTTTTGGTAGATGCCGGACAAAGCACACTGCTTAACAGCCTGACCGTTGTCACCCGAGGTGATGGCATGTCCAACAGGGTGCCCACGGCCGTCAGCGTTTACGGCTCCAATACGCCATTCACCAGCGCCAATAAATTCCATCCGAGTGGTACTAATTACTTCTCAAACTTATCAGTTCTCGGAACGGATTATCAGCAGAGCAACTTCAGCCTGATTGGCAGCAGCAGCCTCAGTTTCAGCAACGGCGGAACCTCCAGCCCCACCCTGAGCAACACCATTTCGTTTTCAAATTCAGCAACCTATCGTTATTACGAACTTGTATTTAACTCAAGCAACGGCGCTAACAATGGCGGCATGAATGTTGCAACCGGTATACACACCTCGTATGGAACCGGCTTTGCTCTCAATGCCATCAATATGTATGGCGCTGCTTTGACGCCCAGCACCATCACGTTCAACCAAGCAGCCACCGCCAGCGGTGCGTTAACAGTGAGCACCGGCACTTTGAATGCGACTTCTATTTCGGCAGGCGGAGCAATCAGTATCAGCAACTCGGGTGCTGCCACCTTGAGCGGCGCCATTGCTAACAACGGAGCCAATGCTGCCAGCTTGGTCAAATCGGGCGCGGGCACCTTGACCTTGTCGGGCACCAACACTTACACCGGTGGCACCACCGTTTCGGCCGGCACTTTGCAATTGGGCGCGGGCGGCGCGACCGGCAGCATTGAGGGCAATGTGACCAACAACGCCACGCTGGCCTTCAACCGCAGCGATGACTTGACGTATGCCAATGTGATCAGCGGAACAGGGTCGGTGACCAAGATGGCAGCCAATTCGCTGACTTTGACAGGTGACAACACTTACAGCGGCGGCACCTCCATTTCGGAAGGAACGGTGAAAGCTGGCAGCGCAACGGCATTGGGCACAGGTGCCATATCGGTGAGTGATAGCGCAGCGCTGGACCTCAATGGCCAAACCATGACGAGCACAGGCGTGTTGACTCTTCAGGGTACAGGGGTCAGCGCTACTGGTGCTTTGCTCAACAGTGGTAGCACTGCGGCCACTTACGCTGGCGCCTTGGCTTTGGGTGCCAACAGCAGCATCATGAGTGGTACGAGCATCACCTCGACGATCAGCTTGACCAATACCGACGCACTGGTCGGCGGTGGTTTTACCCTGACCTTGGGTGGTGTGTCGACTGCGGGTGGAGACAGTTTTCTTTACAGCGTCATTGACACCACCACCACCAGTGTCATCAAGAGTGGTAACGCAATCGCTTGGAACTTGTATGGCGCCAACACTTATTCAGGGGGGACCTCGGTCAATGGCGGTACTTTAAGGGCCGGCAGCTCCACTGCTCTGGGTTCAGGCGCTATCACGGTGGCCTCAGGTGGATCCTTTGACCTCAGAGGTCAAACCATGACCAGCACAGGCACCCTCACTTTAAATGGCACGGGTGTCTCGGAATTAGGTGCATTGCGCAACAGCAGTCCCACCGCAGCCACAGCCACATACGCTGGGCCAGTTGTCTTGGCGGGTATTACCAAAATCATCGCAGGCAGTGGCCCCATTCAATTGACCCATACCGGCACCATCACTGGCGCCACATTTGGACTGACACTGGGCGGCGCCCAGGGTGGCAGCATCGCCGCCATCATTGGCACCACCACCGGCAGCCTGACCAAGCAGGACAGCGGCACTTGGATACTCGGCGGCAACAACACCTACACCGGCGGCACCACCATCAACGCAGGCACCTTGGCCATTAGCCACGCCAACGGCTTGGGCACAACAGCTGGCGGCGTCACGGTGGCCAACGGCGCCACGCTCGACCTTCGAGGTGCTGCCGTGGGCGCTGAAGCCATCACGCTCCAAGGCGGCACCTTGGCCACCTCCACGGGCACCAGCAGTTTGTCGGGCGGTGTGACCATGACCGCCAACAGCTCCGTCAGTGTGGCGGGTACACAATTGACCTTGTCTGGCGTGGTGTCGGGCACTGGTTTCGGTCTGACCAAGACCGGCAGCGGCAGCTTGGTGCTGTCTGGCAACAACACCTACAGTGGAGAAACTGCTGTATCAGCTGGCACCTTGTCCATCAGCCATGCATCGGGTTTGGGCGGAACGGGCGCAGGCACATCTGTGGACAGTGGTGCCACACTGCTTTTCCCCGTGAGTGTCAACGTTGGCGCAGAAGCGATCACCTTGAATGGCGGCACACTTCGACTTCAATCAGGCACCACCAGCTTGTCTGGTCAAGTCACTTTGGGTGCCAACAGTTCCGTCAGTGTGGATTCAGGTGCGCAATTGACCTTGTCGGGCGTTGTCTCCGGCACAGACCGTGTCCTGACCAAGACTTCTCTCGGTACCTTGGTGCTGACAGGCACCAACACCTACAGTGGCGGCACCACCATCAATCTCGGCACATTGCAATTGGGTGCGGGCGGCGCGACCGGCAGCATAGAGGGCAATGTGAGCAACAGCGGCACGCTGGCCTTCAACCGCAGCGATGACGTGACGTATGCAGGCGCGATCAGCGGCACAGGGGCGGTGACCAAGATGGCAGCCAATACCCTGACTTTGTCGGGCACCAACACCTACACAGGTGGCACCACCATCAACGGCGGAAGTTTGAAAGACGGCGTGGCAGAACGGACAGACCCGTTCGGAAGTGGCACCATCACCATCAATTCTGGTGGCACCCTGGTTGGCGAACGCACAACATTCAGCAACAGCATGGTCATCTCCGGGGGCACAGTCAGAGACAACAATGGTTTTGGTGGCACCTACTCGGGAGCAGTGTCCCTGCTGGGTGATTTGTCGATCGCTGGCGCTAACAGCATTGGCTTCACGGGCGCGATCAGCGGGCCCGGCGGCATCAATAACATCGGCACAGTGACCACCAATCTGTTGGGCGCCAACACCTACAGCGGGTCCACGACCATCACCGCCGGCACAGTCAGAGTGGGCCCGACCAGCGCAGGAACCCTGGGTACAGGTAACGTCATCAACAATGCAACGCTTGAATTCAATCGGACCGATACACACAGTGTTTCAAACGTGATCAGTGGCAGTGGCAGTGTGACCAAATTAGGAACAGGTACGCTGATATTGACCGGTGCCAACTCCTATACCGGTGCCACCACCGTATCGGACGGCACCTTGGCCATCAGCCATGCCTCTGGTTTGGGCGGAACGGGCGCGGGCACATCTGTGGCCAACGGTGCTACGCTTGATTTGCGCGGCGCAGCTGTCGGCGCAGAGGCCATCACCCTCAACGGCGGCACTTTGACCGCCAGCACCGGCCCCAGCAGTTTGTCGGGTGCTGTCAACCTCACAAGCGCAAGTGTTTTGAGTGGCGCGGGCGCCTTGACACTGAGCGGTGCCATCACCAGCAACAGCAATGGCTTGGCCATCTTAGGGACCGGTGCTAAAACCCTCAGCAGCACCAGCAACACCCTCCACACCATCGCCACCGGCACTGGCGTGGGTGCGTTGAGTGTGGTGAACAACGCGGCCATGACCATTGGGCAGGTGACTGCTGGCGGCAGCACCTACAGCGGCATCAATTCCACAGACACGGTGTCGGTCATGACGCGTACAGGCGAGCTAACCGTGTCGCAAAACGTGGTCACTACCAGTGCCGCTACCAGCTACACCACACCGGCCTTGAGGCTCGGTGCGGGCAGCCTTACTGCAGCGGGCACCCCCACGGGTGGCGACGTGGTGCTCAGCGGCACACCCACGGTGAGTGTGGGCACAGGCGGTGTGGCCTTGATTTACTCGGGCTATGCGACCACAAGTGCTGCCCTTACCCTCAATGCCAGCTTTGCGCCCAAGCTGACTTACTACTCGATCAACACGGACAGCACCTACGTGCCTACGTCGTTTGCAGCGGCTTATTTCACCCTCTTCCGCGAGTCGCCCGCCACGCTTTACACCTTGTATTTGCCCAACCAGCGGTTCACCTACGGCACGCCCATCACATCGCTGAACTATTGCTATTCCACCAGTGCCAGCAACTGCTCGCCCGTCTCGGTGACAGGTGTCCCTTCCACCACACAAGTTGTAGCCGCTAGCGGTGCCCCGGACGTGGGAAGCTATCCCCTCCAGATCGCCCCGCCTGCGCCGGATGTGAGAGGGTACTTTTTTGTAGCGGGTAATGCGGTGAACATTGTGGTGGACCCCAAACCCGTCACCATTGCCAACACCGCCCAAACCACCACCTACGATGGCTTGAGCACTTACAGCAACCTGGCCAACGCCATGACTTACACCGTCAGCGGCCTGGTGGGGTACGACGCCGTGAGCTCGCTCACCCAAACCCCCAGCGGCAACGGCTTGGTGGCCAGCCAGGTGGCCAATGCGGGCAGTTTCACGGTCACGCCCGGCTCGGTGGTCTTGAGCACGGGTAAAACCAGTAATTACACCTTCAGCTACACGGCCGCCACGGCCACGGTAAACAAAGCCGACCTGAAGGTCACCGCCAAAGACGATGCCAAGTTCATCGGTGAAGCCGATGTCAGCGGGTTCGCTGGGGTCAGATACACGGGCTTTGTGGCAGGGCAGACGGCCAGCGTGCTCAGCGGCTCGGCCACCGTGGCTCGCAGCAACGCCAGCGTAGGCGCGGCGGGCACCTATGCCGGGGTGCTCAGTGCTGCGGACTCGACACTGTCGAGCAACAACTACAACCTGATCTACGAGGCGGGCAGCTACACCATCGTGCCTGCAGACCAGTTGCTCATTCGCCTGAACGATGCCAGCACCACCTACGGCACCGCGCCCAGCTACACCGTCAGTTCTGTGCAGTACAAGAGCAGCACCGGCAACGCGGTGGTGGACTTGACCAGCCGCGCGGCCATCAACACAGCCGCCTTTACTCTCACGGATGGCGCAGGTGGCAATACGGCTTTGAACTTGGGCCCGCAGTTGGCCAGCTTGAGCAGTGCCGGGCAAGTCGCTGCAGGCAGCTACCAAGTGGGTGCCAGCAGCATCACCAACACCAGTGCCAATTACAGCAACACGGTCAACATTGTGGGTTCGCTCGCGGTGGAACAAAAGACGCTGACGCCAACGGCCACTTCTGGCCTGAGCAAAAGCTACGACGGCACGACCAGCATGAGCAGCCTGGGCTTTGGCCTGTCCGGTGTGGTGGGCGCCGACGCGGTCAGGGCCACTGGCTTGGGCACCTATGCCGACGCGAACGCGGGCAATGCCAAGTCGTTCACAGTCTCGGGCATCGGCTTGGGCGGAACGGATGCGACCAACTACAAGTTGGCAGCCAACACGCTCAGCGCCACCAACGGGGTGGTCACCACAGCGCCTTTGTTGATCAAGGCCAACAACGACAGCAAGACCTATGACGCCAGCGCTTACGCGGCCACGGCAGGCGTGGCTTACAGCGGCTTTGTCAACGGCGAGACGGTCAGTGATTTAGGCGGCACGCTGGCTTTTGGTGGCACGGCCATTGGCGCGGTCAACGTTGGTAATTACGTGATCACGCCCAGTGGGCAGACCAGCAGCAACTACGCCATCAGCTTTGGCGATGGGGCGCTGAACATCAGCCCGGCGGATGTGCGCGTCAGCGCCACCAACGTGGCCCTGACGGGCACCGTGGGCAAGGAGTATGACGGCACCAACGTGGCCACGCTGACCTCTAGTAACTATCTGATCACCGGCTGGCAAGGCAGCGATGGCGCCAACATCACCCAAACCACGGGCACCTACGACAACGCCAATGCCGGCACCAACAAGTTGGTGAGTGTCACGCTGGCCAGCAGCGACTTCAGCGCCACCAACGGCACGCTGCTGAGCAACTACAACTTGCCCACAGCCGTTTCCGGCAATGTGGGCGTCATCAGCCCCAAGACCGTGACCGTGACCAATGCAGCGCGCAGCAATGTGTATGACGGCACAAGCTACGCTGCGCTGGCTTTGGGCACGACGTACAGCGTGAGCGCCATGGTGGGCCCTGACGCAGTGGCTTCGATCACCCAAACCCCGACCGGCTTGAGCGGTTCTGCTTCAGGCGCTGCGCAGGCGGGCACGTTCACCGTCACGCCCGGGGCAGCGGTCCTGAGCACGGGCACAGTCAGCAACTACAACTTCAATTACGTGGACAGCACCCACACGGTGACGCCTGCGCCGCTGGCCGTTGCCCTCACAGGTACCAGCAGCAAGGTCTATGACGGCACAACAGCTGCCGCTTTGACGGCAAGCAACTTTGTAGTCACAGGCTTTGTGAACTCAGAAGGCGCCAGTGTCAGCAAAACCAGTGGCACGCTGGACACCGCGAACGTTGGGAGCACCAAGGCCCTCACGACCACGCTCGGCAGCAGCGACTTTGCAGCGAGCAGCGGAACGCAGCTGAGCAACTACACACTGCCCACTTCGGCTAGCGGCAGCATTGGCGCTGTGACGCCTGCGCCATTGAGCGCTGCGCTCACAGGCACCAGCAGCAAGGTCTATGACGGAAGCACAGCTGCCACTTTGGCCACAGGTAACTTTGCTTTGACCGGCTTTGTCAACGCAGAGGGCGCCAGCGTCAGCAAAACCTCGGGCACCTTGGACACTGCCAACGTAGGCACCAGCAAGACCGTGACCGCGGCTTTGAGCAGCAGCGATTTTGCAGCGAGCAGCGGAACGCAGCTGAGCAACTACACACTGCCCACTTCGGCCAGCGGCAGCATTGGCGCTGTGACGCCTGCACCATTGAGCGCAGCGCTCACAGGCACCAGCAGCAAGGTCTACGACGGCAGCACAGCTGCCACGTTGGCCGCAGGTAACTTTGCGCTGACAGGCTTTGTGAATTCTGAGGGCGCCAGCGTCAGCCAGACCGCTGGCACGCTGGACACTGCCAATGTGGGCACCAGCAAGACCGTCACGACCACGCTCAGCAGCAGCGACTTTGCAGCGAGCAGCGGAACGCAGCTGAGCAACT